>OKWB01000054.1_pt1 | contig 89720 bp, 90 predicted proteins | sample 1607211 | NCBI WGS metagenome assembly OKWB01 (sample SAMN07501056, study PRJEB24779) | human gut metagenome
GGGTGATTTGCATAACTATGACAAATTATCTTTCAATGATTGGGATTAAAGTACCAACACGTTTTGTCCTATAACCCTCAATTTGGGTTTTTAATTCTTGTTCGGTAGCTTCAATTCTGTGTTTTAATACATCAGAAATGAATCCATTTGCAATAGCTGTCATATAATTGTCTAATGATTTTTTTAAATCACGAATATGGGCGTCAATTATATCAATTTGTGCAACAGTTTCGCTTTGAAGATTTTTACCTGAGCTGGCAGCATATTTAGCTATTTTATTAACCACATTAGGTTTATTTAGTATCGCAAGGGTTTGGCTTATGACAATATCATCAAGGGCATCTCGTCTAATATTTTGAGCCTTACAGGCATTTTTGCGACGTCTATTGCTGCATACGTAATAATGGTGCAGGGCACCTGTTTTAGATGTACCCGTTGAGCCCACATAATTTCCTCCGCAACGTCCGCATTCTAGCTTTCCACATAGTTGATATAGCTCACTTCGATTACCTTTCTTTTTAGCACGTAAATTCCGTTTATGCTGTGCTTTTTCAAATATATTCTTATCTATGATAGGGGGAATAGCATTTTCTATGCGTTCTGATCCCCAAGAATAGACTCCTATATATTTTTCATTGCTAATAATGGCCTTAATGCTGTTTGTATTGAATGGCTTGCCTTTATGGGTTAGATGTCCATTTGCATTCATATAGGACGCCATTTCGCTAAGTGTATGACGTTGTAAATACATATCAAATAATTTACGTACAACATTGGCTTCATGTTCGTTGATTTCTAGCTGCCTATTATTAGATAATTTGTATCCATAGGGGACAACGGTGCCTACCCATTTACCCTGTAATACGTTGTCAGTCATTCCACGCATTACTTTTTGTGACAATTCTGCTGAATAATATTCGGCCATGCCTTCTAATACCGATTCAAGGATGATACCACTAGGGTCATCTTTAATATTTTCTTTAACGGATATAACTCGTATCCCATTTTTTCGTAACTTTGCTTTATATATAGCACTATCATATCGGTTTCGACTGAATCTATCTAATTGGTATACCAGCACATAATTAAAGGCTTGCTTATTGCTATCTAAAATCATTTGACGAAATTCGGGCCTATCATCCGTTTTAGCACTCAAAGCACGGTCTATATATGTATTTGTTATTGTGATTCCTTCACGTTCCGCATAGGCCATGCATTCTCTTATTTGGCCGTCTATAGATTCATCACGTTGTTTGTCCGAGGAATATCGGGCATAAATAACACCTATCTGAGTAGCTTCGCTCATATGTTCGCTCCTAATTAAAAAATTAAAGGGGCATAGCCCCTAAAACTTTGAATTTATTGTTATATAGTAATCATTTAACCTTTTCAAGACATTTTTTGGCAATAGTGTAAGCCTAATATAATCCTCAAAAATTCGCAAGTTTTTGTCATTATCTGCTTTATTGTAAGGATTATAAATGCATAGCCTAAAATCATCAATAAAATTTGATTTAAGACTATATGATGGTAATAGAATTAAAACAGAAAGGACATAATTGTACAGTCCTAGTAATGAATCTCTATCTTGTTTATAAACTTTTCCTTCTATGGTTTTTACCAAATCGGGAATAAGAGTGGCATATAATGATGCCGGATAGTTTATTGAACCGACACGAAACATGACAAAATTAAGATTATGGGCGGCTACATTTCTAAATTTCCTAATTATCTCTAAAGCAGGCGTTATAAAGCAGACCTTATTGCTGTAGTCTAATTCATCTGTTTTTAGCAATGCATTCACAAATTTTTCTTTCTGTGGACGTTTTAGAAATTTAACAAAATTTGTTGCTATGCTAAATGGTATATTTTTAAACAAAATCCATGGTGGTATATCATTATATTTTTTCTTATAGTGCTTACATGGGTTCCCTAAATTTTCATTAGATGTTAAATTTGAGATTTTATCTTGTATATCATCTTTAAATAATAAATCAGATGCAGCAGACTTATAATTTCGTTGATCTAAGTATTGTAATTGTTCAATACCGAAATCTTCAGATAATATATATGCTAAGTTTGTTTTACATATATTTTCAATAATCATACTGTATTTTATAGTTAGTGATTGAAATCGCTTGTCTATAATATATAACTGATATAAATATTCGATAGTTACCCCTTTAATAAAATTATCGTTTGGCATTAGAACGTTTTTGTACCCATTAATCAAATCGTAATAAGACATATATTGCAATACATGTCTAGCAAAACATTCGTCTTTTATAGTTAGCCCACGAGATTTAAGCAGTTCAATTTGTTCCTCATATGTCTTAAACGGCTTTGCTGTTTTTAAGTCCATATAGGCCTCCCCCAAAAAAGAAAAAACCCCACTTATAATATAAGTGAGGTCGGTGGCCAGTACAATGTACTAGTAAGCCAATACAATGTACTAGTAAGCCAATGAACTACTTATATTATATAGTATGCTTTCCATAAAATCAACGTGCAAAAATAACTTCGTCGCCAACCTCAATTATTTTGTTGCTAGGAAACGATCTGTTTGTAGCTTTTTCTAGATTTACGTGCATTTTTTGAGGATTTCCCGCCATTGCTGCGGCGTAAATTTTAAGTGGAGAAAGGTATTCTTCGCTTGTTTCTGATGAATCTTTAATACATACCGAGAAACGTTCAAATAACTCTGCTACAATTATCCGCTCGATAATTAAATCATATGTTCCTAATTCCTGCCCTTCAAGGTCTTTTACGGGGGTACCTTTTTTTACTATATTCAAAGGTTGTCCAATAGCTATATCATCATATTCCCCTGCATTAATTATAATTCTTGCTGCATCGATGATTTCAATTACTTTAAATGGATAGTTATTCATAATTGGCTCCTTATAATAACTAAAATGAGATGGATTTTATAATAATAAACAAATTTATATTATATATGTCTTTTGGATTCAATAAGATTCACATGTTGAGGCGAATCATGATCTGCAAAATTAATATGGCTCAGTTCATGCAAATATGTTTTTTGATTTTCTGCATGCGATAATTTTGCATTTAGTATTACTGTATAGGTATCATCTTCGTTTTTCCTAACATATCCCCCGCAGCCAGTCGGTAAATTTACTAGCTTAACTATAATCACTCGTAATCGTCCCCCCGCTCCCTTTGTAATAACGACTTCGTGATATTTATAATACTTTCCATCTCGCTTTTTGATAGGCTCCGCTTTGCGTCTAATAACAACCGCAAATCGGGGTCATTTTTTATTTCCTCCGCTAATTCTGCTACTTCCGGATCATAATAATATCCATCATCCGTAGTAGGGTGTTCACCTGTTAGGAGGTAATCGATAGAAACGTTGAAAACGCTGGCAATTAATTTAATCATTTCAGCAGAGGGCATCCTTGCATCGGTTTCCCAAAGCGAGATCGCTGAACGGCCTACATTTAATTTTTCACCAAGCTCATCGCCTGTTAAATGTTGAAGTTTTCTTAATTGCTTGATACGTTGGCCTAATGTTTTCATTTAGAACACCTCCTTAGGTTGATTGTAACAAATTGTAAACAAAAATAAAACTACTCATTGAAAACTTTTATAAAAAGTTTATTTGACTTGTTACTAATTGCAAATTATAATGAGCTCATAAGATGTTACAAAATGAAAACAAAAAGGAGGTGAGATAATGTCATATAACAAGCTGGCTGTATTTAGACGAGAATTGAATTTCAGCCAGCAAGAGGTTGCAAATATGCTTTCCATTTCTAGAGCAGCATATTCTTTAAAAGAAAATGGGCATCGTAAATTCAGTCAAAAGGAAATGGGGATTATATTTACTAAGTTTAAAGAAAAATATCCTAAATTAAATATGCAAGATATTTTTTTAACTTAAAAGTTTACTAATTGAAACTATATTCAGGAGGGTGATATGAATTACAAAGCAGGTTGGGGCTTTAAACCCATGGAAGAGATAAAAGAATATTACGAACGTACAGGGATGATTATTATTGCTCACTGGGCTTATACCAAAAGCGACTTTGAACGTGAAATTTTAAGATTTGAGAGTGCGGTATGTAACCAAAGATATGACGAATTTCATTCAATAATTCCGCTGGGGGAAAGGGAAGAAATCAAGCGGCGAAATCAGGAGTACCTACATCATCTGTATACGATTAAATTTGAACTTGATTTATAAGGAGGTGAATATTATGTCGTTAATCGATTTAGGCATGAATTTTACGCTAATTACAGCATTGGTAGCTAGCATATTGTCATTATTGGGTGTGTAAGGAGAGTGATGAAGATGTCAGACGCTTTAACAATGCTTGGCGATTTACCACTTGGAACACTGGATCAAATGAGTGATATCCGAGATACGCTCAAAGCATTTGGCAAAAATGATGTTCAAATCATTATTACTGCTACAAATATTGATGTAAAACCAATCAATGCAGGTGGTGATTTTGAATGAGTTGGGATGTAAGGCCGTGGCTGGTTGAAGATATGATTGATTTTTTTAGCCGGCCCGGGATATTAGAAGAATTTGAAGAATGGAGGGAAGAATATCATGCAAATGGCGGACAGAACGGAAGCATTGAAATGGCGACATTACCGAATTACACAATATCGACGTCGCAGATTAGAGAGGAGGAATATGATGGCCCCTCAGCTTGCTGACATAGTTGAAGGCTTTATCTTTGGTACGTTGTTTATGTTGCTAGTATGGGGCATTGCATATTGGTGGGTAACCGGGGAGGCGTTAATTCGATGGTGAAACGTTGTTACCATTGCGGTTACAAACTAACAAATCACTTAACATATCACATATTTAATACCGCAATTGGAAAGGTCGTTTGTGTTTGTAAAAATTGTCATTCTACATATTTACGAATGCGAGCAAAAGAAAGAAAAAGGGCTGCACTTGCTGGAACAAGCACAACCCTAGTTAAATAATAACCTAATCACATTATATCATAGAAAATTTTAAAGGAGCAAAAAAATAGAACTTGAACAATTAACTTTAAAATTAAACGGTAATGTAATAGAACCGTGGTTTATCAAGGCGAGCTATGAAAAAGTTGGAAATTTCCCAACTCCTTATGGCTGGATGACTATGAGCTATTTAACTAATCGAATTGAATATCTAAAAAATGAAAGATGTTCGACGCCATTGGTTGAAATTCGTGTTCATATCGATAACGTTATTAAAACAATGGAAGCTATTAAAGCATATTTAGAAAAGGAGTAATATTATGAACCAATTTACAATCGAATTTAAAAACCCAAAAGACTTAGCTAAAAAAATTAGTGAGTACAACGAATTAATGAATGGATCTATTGTAGAAGCTGAGTCTACTAAAAAGGCTGTATCCGCAACGACTGCTTCACCTAAAGAAGTAGTAACGCCACATTGTGATGTAGCTAAATTAACCTCAATGGAAGCCACTCCGGGTAAGCCTACAGAGATTAAGCAGCCTACTGTAGAAGAGGTAACCGACATTAAATCTGTTGAAAAAACAACAAATGATGCAAAACCAAAAGAAGATCCCGTAGTAGTGCAAGAACAGGTAGAAGTTAAGGAGCCCGCTCAGGATGCAGTTGAAGATGATAAAACTGCAAAGAAACAGGCCTTAATTGATAAGGCAAAAGAATGGTTATTAGCAGACCAAGCAAATCGATTAACACCATATATGGCGTTAATGGGCAAACATAAAGTACCTGGCAATAAAATTACAGTTGATAATTTAACAAAAGAATTAGCAGCTGAACTAATTACATTAATTGGTTAATTTTTGTTTAAGAAGGAGTATATACATGAACAATAAGAGCAATTACACACGAGTTGTGGAAATATTAAAGGCTGATAATAAAACATTGGAACGGGCGATGCAATTATCGCCTGAGGATGCTAATGAGTTCCAAGAGGCCCTAGATTACAATAATGCGGTTATTAAAGCATCACAATCTATTATTAAGGCTATTGATATAGTTAGTGAAGCCGATAAAAAGGCTGCAGCTAATGACAAGCAGGCTGGTGGAAAGAAGCGAGCTGCAGAGTTAAAAGAAAAAGCGAATAGTAAGCCTAATGATTCTACGCCAGCATCTGAACCAGCTAAAGCAGAAGTAAATACTGATATTGATATTAACGATTTATTTGGTTGATGCTATGGAAATATTGTATTCATTTGAAATTCCCAAATTACATGATAGTGTAGTTCGCTATCAGGGATGGCAAGCGCCCAAAACTGTAATCTATCATGCTGATTGTGACGCCTCATTCTCTGCTACATGGCCTGAATATTACCATCCGGGCAATGGGTACTGTACACGAGCACACTATTATGTATGTCCTTTCTGTGGGCATCGTTCCAATCCTTCTCGTGAACATGTAGGGCTTATTATTAATGAATCTGATGCAATTCCTATTGATATTAGATTCTCTATTGTTTCCTGTAAAGAATGGGTTGATCTTCAAATGCAAGGACATCAGGTTGTATTGATGGGCGACCAGCTCATCAAACAGCCTAAGCGCTTTTATCAAACTATCCGGTTTGATTTTAAAAATTTGAGGGTTCTTTTTATTGATGATGTAAAAGGTGAAAAGAAAGTCAAGATTTATGATTTAGAGCATATTTCAGGCACTACAAATAATCTATATGGATATGTTGGCATGCTGCATCAATGTAGAACTAGATCTGCAGCGATTAATTATGCTAAGCAATTTAGAATGTTGTTTAAAGTACTTCGTTTAGAGTTTGAAAAACGAATGTCAAATATTACCAATTACAGGGTTAAGGATGTATATCAAGCAACAGGAGTATCTAATGAGCATGGGTATGGTGCTGGAATGATTTTCAATATGGCATGGCGAATGGCATTTCCTGATGGTCCTGCATTAACAAAACCATTGTCCTTTCAACTTTGGGAATGGAGCAGAGCAGGTAATAAAGCCATTAACACTGATGTTATTAACTTAGGGCGCCGTTATCATTCGTTCTATGATGCTTTAATTATGGGGCATAACATAACAGATTTAAAGCCATTCATGCGTCGCTGGCTACATAAAAATCCGGGTTCAATCACAGCTTTTAAAGGGATTGTCATGTTAAGTGATGATATAAATGAGCAACGATTATTGTTAGATGTACTCAGCCGAAAACAACATGTCTTACTCAGAATATTTGATGATGCCCAAGCGTTAGTATTTTTGAAACGGTTTAGACAGGAATATAAAAATCAGCTTATTCCGTTTTTAAGCAACCATTTTGAATGGGACATTATAACTATGTATTCACAGTTAGACGCTGAAAACAAAGCATCATTCTGGGAAACACATCCCAAATTAAGGGATGTACATGATGAGCTGGTTAATATTCTAAATAAACAACGTTTTGAATATGTGGAGTTACTAAAGGCCGATGGATTAGCTGAAAAGTCAAACGGATTAGAATTCGTTATCCCTGAAACGGGGGCAGATTTAGTGAACATTGGTGTTGCACTTAAAAACTGCGTTAGATCTTACACGAATAAGATTCAGCAGGGGCAATGCATTATTGTGGGTGTTAAGAAAGCCAATAAATTTGTAGCTTGCTTGGAATTAAAACCCCTGAAAGGCAATGGGGCATTGCTAGTGCAAGCAAAATTATATGCTAATAAATCAGTGCATACTAACAAAACTATCAATAATAAGGTTCTTTCATGGGCGTATCGCCATAGAATTGCACCTAATACTTCGGATATTGATGTTAAATTGTTTGAAAAGCAGAAGGGAGCTTAATTATATGGCTTACAAAAAGGTGTTTGATGCTAATAAAGCCACTCGTGAGGAATGGTTAGAGTTTCGTAAGAGTGGTATAGGTGGCTCAGATATGGCCGCTATTTTAGGTCTAAGTAAATATAGATCCGCACTTGATGTGTGGATGGATAAAACTGGTCGGACAAAGCCAGCCGAGGAAGATGGAAACCGATTTACATATTGGGGTACGAAGCTTGAAAGCATTGTTGCAGACGAATTCGCTATTCGTACCGGGTATAGTGTCAGAAATAATAATTTCACACTACAATCCGTTGAATATCCGTTTTTATTGGCGAATATTGATCGGGAAATTGTAGGAATTGATGCGGGGCTGGAGTGCAAAACAGCCTCCGCATTTAAAGTGGATGAATGGCAAGGGGACAGCGTTCCCGATGCCTATTACATTCAGTGTCAGCACTATATGGCTGTCACTGGTAAAAAGAGTTGGTGGATTGCTGCATTAGTTGGTGGCAATGATTATTATTATAAAGAAATTCCTCGTAACGATAACGTTATAGAGGCAATTATTGAAGCGGCGCAAGAGTTCTGGTCTTTTGTATTAACTGACACTATGCCAGCTGTTGATGGATCTGATTCATGCCAAGAGGCATTACGACAACTATATTCCAGCACTCAGCCTGAATCAGTTCAATTAGAAGATACCGCCGATATTTATGCTGAAGCGTATTTAAAGGCTAAGGCCGATAAAAAGGACGCTGAGGAACGGGCCAAAGAGGCTCAAAATAATCTATGCCAGCTATTAGCTAATAATGAAGTAGGTTATACCAATAAGCATAAAATCACATGGAAATATAGAAAGGCTATTGATGGATTTGATAAAAAGGGCTTGGCTACAGATTATCCTGATATATTCAGCAAGTATGTGATAAAAAATGAGCCTTCACGGACTCAATTCAGTTGTAAATAATGGAGGCTATATTATTATGACGGCAGAATGGCTTAAATCATTACTTGAAAAAGTCGATGATGATTATGAAATTAAAATTTTAGATTTTCGCAGTGAATTAGAGCTAGATATTAGCAATGTGCGAATTGATCTTGATAATAAAGTAATCGTATTTGAGGAGGATATTAAATAATGGCGACAACTAAAGATGTAACACTAAAAACAAGCAAATTAACACCTGCAAAGCAGGATAATTCTCTTAAAGGTATGTTGTCAAACGACAATATTAAAAACCGATTCAACGAAATTCTTGGTAAAAATTCGGCAGCTTTTATTTCCTCTTTATTGGCAGTTGCTAATAATAACGAATTATTGATGAAGTCCGACCCAGCCACCATTATTGGTGCCGGTGCCACGGCGGCTGCAATGAACTTACCTGTAAATCAGAATTTTGGGTTTGCTTATATCATTCCGTTTCACAATGGAAAGACTAACCGTTATGAAGCTCAGTTTCAGTTGGGCTATAAAGGCTACATACAACTAACTATGAGAACCGGGCAATATAAGGCTATTAACGCCGTGCCTGTATACGAAGGCGAAGTAAAGTGTGTTAATCGCTTTACAGGAGAATATGAATTTGGTGAACGTACCGGGGATGAGATTATTGGGTACATGGCCTATTTTAAACTCATTAATGGGTTTGAAAAGTTCCTATATATGGATATTGAGGAAATGCAGGCTCACGCCAAAAAGTACTCTAGAAATTATAAGGGAGGTACAGACCGCTGGGGCTTGACTGACTTCCATACGATGGCGGTTAAGACTGTACTCAAACGATTGTTAAGCAAATACGGTATCTTGTCCATTGAAATGCAAGGATCTAATGCGTTAGCTACTGCATTAGAAAATGATGGCGGCGTTATTACGATTGACAGTGAAGGTCATACAGTTACTGACTTTGATGGCGAAACATTAGATGCGGCTGGTGATACTTTTATGGTCGGCAATGATATTGTTGATGCGGATACAGGGGAAGTAATTGATGATAATAACATCAATGAAATGTTTGATAAATAAGGGGGATATATGTTTTTACGGAGTGATGTATTTCACCGCTTATTACATAATAAGCAAATGACGTTACTGGATTTTATGAAAGAGGCGCATTGTTCGCCTCTAACACTTGTGAAGGCGTTGAGCGGTAAAGATGTGGTTCAATCTTCAACTCGATTTCGATGGGCACAGGCCTTGGGGTGCTCGGTTATGGATATATTTGTTACTAGATGGAAGTAGAGGGATGATGTTATGGCTAAGTTGACAAACTATTTTAGCCACGATGTAAGCGCATTAAGTGACCCTAAAATCATGATTATGATTTCGCTACATGGCATGGTGTCCTATGCGTGGTGGTGGATTTTAATTGAACGCTTGGCTGTTGAGGAAGATTGCAAACTTCCTTATAACAAATTCACCTTTGCTGGGCTTGCTATAGCGTTTCAAATCTCAGACAATTTGGCTTTTTGGAAGCAAAATATAGCAAATGCTAAGCAAAACGTAGCAAATATAGCAAGTGCTAATTTGCCAGATTTGGTAGAAAAATTTATACAATCATTAATTGAAGATTGTAATTTATTAGATACTGATGGCACATATTTTTGGTCTCCATCTTTACAACGTAGAACTGCAGAACGTTTAGCAAAAACCAATGCAATTTTGGAAAAACGTAGAGAGGCCGGGCGTTTAGGCGGTTTAGCAAAAGCTAGCAAATACTTAGCAAATGCTAAGCAAAATATAGCAAATGCTAGTGATGGGCATAGCAAAAATTCTAGCAAGCTAGCAAACCTGCCTAAAGAAAAGAAAGAAAAGAAAGATATTATATTCTATTCTACTGATGAGCACGACGAAGTGAAGCAAAACGAAGCAAATGCTTCAGATGATATTGACATAAATAATCTGTTTGAAAAGTCCGATACTAAATTAAATGATACTCAATCTAAGGTTTATAGAGTCTATATGAGCGAGATAGGAGAAATTAGTTCGGTTACTAAAGAGCGTATTGATGATTTAGTCGTTGACTTTGGGGCTAATGAGGTAGTTAATGCCATATCTATTGCTAGTGAGCGAGGTAAAGGCAGTATAGGATATATAACAGCCATTCTTAACAATAAGGTTAAAGAGGAGGTGATAAAGGGAAATGGAAGCAATGGACGTAGCAGCGGAAATAGAAAGAATAAGGCAGCAACAGACAGCAGTGAAGTCGACTGGGATAAAGAAACAGGAGAATGGATATGAGTTCTATACTCCACATTATCCACCACCTGTTGTAGTTGAGTGTCAAAAAGATCTATCACAGTATGGCATAAAAGGTCGATATTTAGATATGACATTCTCTAAATTGAAGCAGCTAGGGGCACCGCCCGAAGATAAGGATGCATATAACTGTGCTTTGAAATATGCCGTTCATTTAAATGAGCATATCAAAAGTGGAAAGGGCTTGATTATGATGGGGCCAGTTGGAACTGGTAAAACGTCATTAGCTATCAGCATATTACGACGAGCGATTGAGCAAGGATACAATGGCTACCTTATTTCAATGATGAGCTTGCTCGACACATTGCTTATATTGAGTAAGGGACCAGCTGAACACTATCTGAAATTTGAAAATCGCATTCGTAATTGCCCTTTACTTGTACTAGATGATTTTGGGTCCGAATACGATAATAAATGGGTTTCAAGTAAGGTAGATTCAATCATCTCTGATCGAGTTGAACGTGGAAAAGCGACTATTATCACCACGAATTTATCTGTTCAACAAATTAAAAAGTGCTATGATAGCCGCATTTATGACCGATTGAAAGAAACGTCATTTATTCTATCGTTTAAAGGTAAGTCTAAACGGGACCCGCTGGATATTTCACAAATTTGAGGAGAAATAGAATGAAAACAAATGCCAAGATTGAGATAGAAATTTTTGATAATGGATGCATGAAAGTAAGCGCAGAAGGAGAATTCTCTGATTTAACAGTTGGATTTTGTGTAGGTGTTGCACGAATGGTTCAATTAGAATCCCAAAACGTTAATAAAACACCAGAAGAATTATTAAATTTTGTTACTGCTGGAATGCGTAAAACTCTAGGCGATATGTTACTCAAAAAAGAAAGGGCTACGCATTAAAAATGAATAAGCTTGTAATTTATGGCCGACCAGCAACAAAAAAGAATAGTTCGCGAGTTGTATACGCTGGGAAATATCCTCGTGTCTTACCATCAAAAGCCTTTGAGGAATATCAAGCATTAGCGCTTAAACAGTTGCAATTCTATCGTAAACGAGCGTACCATTCTGGCCCTGTGTCCTTACGGTGCCGCTATTACATGCCTAACTGGGCACATTGGCCTGACTTGGTCGGCTTGTTACAAGCTACATCAGATATTCTGACTGAGGCTGGCATTATTGACGACGACATGTGGGTTGCAAACTATGATGGATCTGAAATAGTTGGAATCGATAAAGCGAATAGCAGGGTCGAGATTGAATTTATACCAGTAAAGGAGGGAACGATATTATATGAGTTGCGAGACAGGAGAAATACAAAAAGAGCCAAACGATAGCTGTTTATATTGTTAGACAAATGCTAGGTTAGGAGTCAAAAAATGAAATGGCATAAATTTAAAAAGTGTTTACCGCCACCTGATACAGTTGTGATAGTGCATGTTAGTGAATATGATTACGTAATAGGGACTTTGGTAGCTATTTCGGGTGAAAGGTTAGACGAATTTTCGATTTTACCACATAGCGATAATGGCTATTGTGTCGAAGTTAAAGATTGTAAAGCCTGGGCGATATTTAATAAACGCAGTCCATGGGAGGGTAAAAAATGACAGTAGCAGAACTAATAGAGGCATTACAGGAGTGTGATCCTGATGAGCAGTGCTATGTTAGAATCAATGGCAATTTTTTAGAAATCGATGATGTTTATGGCGTTGCTGATGCAAATTATTATGTAATAGATGCTTATGAGGAGTGATAAAATGCTAGTCGAAGATAAGAATGAATGGTGTTGGGTAGATGTGGCTCATGGTGACGCAGGAATACCCTGCAATACAATACAAGGTGCAATCGATAATTATTTTTTAGATGAGCCGGACAGAAAAGGGGCGACCATTGTAAAAATAGGACATCCTAATTATTGTATCCCGGAGGTTGATGCCGAATATGTAATCGAAGATATAATTAATCATCAAATTGACGATGAGATTGCTGAGTGGTCCGAAGATTATTTGACAGATGTTAAGAAAGAACATATTGATGAATTGAGTGATGCATTGACAAATATCTTTCATAAATGGGAAAAGAAACACGGCTATGAAAATACTGGCTATGTAGTACTTGAAACCAAAGAATACAAGGTAGATGCTAACGGTGTTCTTATGGAGCAGGAGGTCAAATAATGATTACAGATGAACAAGGGAAGAACTGGCTATTACAAAAGTTATATGATAATGGCTGGAGATATTTGGCTGAGGATTATTGTGGTAGAGTATGGTTGGCTATAGAAAAACCAGAATTCAATGAATTTGGAAGTTTAAAATTTGTTGGTAAACATTCAACGGTTACTTGTATTAGAGATATACTTCCTAAAACAAATTTAAATCAATATTTAAGTATTGCAAAAGAATTAGGGATTATAGACTGGGCAAACATTCCTGTTGATACACCTGTTCGTGTATGGAATAACGCATCAACGACAAAAGAAAAAAGACATTTTGCAGGATATGAAAATGGGTATGTGTTAACGTGGTCTCATGGCGGGACTTCATGGAGTAGCCCAAAACATTGCGTAAGTGAATGGGATCATGCTGAGTTGGTGGAGCTATGAAAAGAGCAATATATATAGCGTTGGTTAAGCTACTAAAATTATTAGATAGCCGATACAACATATCTGATGAGATGATTATTACAGGTGCTGTGTCGGTATTGGATGAAACACAAAATATGCTTGAATATGAAGCTAAATTACAATTACAGTTCTTGGATGATTTGCAAAAAGAAACTGCAGAAGACTTTACTCCGATTAGAGGATTTTTAACAGGGTTTCATAACAGATCCATTAATTGGTGTAAAAAGCAGCGTAATTCATTAGCTACACAAAGCAAATTATAGGGTTGTGGGGGTGTTAGAATTGGAACAGGTGCAGGTGATAACTGATATTGATACGGTTGTCAAATTAGCCACTGAAACGGCTATAGAAATTTATGAGCAGAGGATCGAGAAAGATCATGCTAAAAAGCGGGAGCAGGCAAGAAAGAATACAAAAAAGCTATTGGCTGGGTACAATGAGCTCAAAGAGCATTGTGAAAATGCCATAGCTGACATTGAAAGTAGCGTTCCGACTGATCTGCAGTTACTTTTAACGGAGTTGTTTAACCGTAGAGGAGTATTGCGTGTTGAATCCATTCTCGCTAGCAAGCGACGTACAGAATTGATATTGGAGCATGTCGATAATATGCTTGATGTATATCGAAAACAATGTAATTATCGCAATCAACCGTACTTTAAATCGCTAGTGTATTTTTACATTGATAAGCTAGATGTCGATGCTGTAGCTGACAAATTGAATGTTGAAAAGCGGACAGTATACCGCTATTTAGAACAGGCGGAGAATGACATGGCATTATTAATATGGGGAATCCAAGCAGTTTGATTGTATACAATCGAAACTTGACAAATTGTCACAAAACTGTCATTTACATGTCATTATGGGTGTTTTATAATGATAGTGTCGATAAATTGTAAGTGGCTCCTAATGACGAAATCGACACGACTATATACACCTTCTTGCATACAGTTTTGTGAAGAGGACACCGAATCAGGTGTCCTTTTTTCATGCCTAAATTTACATGGTAGAGTACCCAAGAGGTCAAAGGGGACTGCCTTGAAAGCAGATAGACGTGTAATGCGTGCGTGGGTTCGAATCCTACCTCTACCGCCATATATTAAATTATAGAAAGGGAATTATCATGAATATTGTTGAAATGCAATTATCAGAATTAAAGCCGTATGACAATAATCCAAGGCATAATGATGTGGCTGTGCAACCGGTAGCCAATTCAATCAGAGAATTTGGTTTTAAAGTGCCTATCGTAGTTGATGCAGATAATGTGATTATTGCAGGTCATACCCGATATAGAGCAGCTCAACAGTTAGGATTGGATACTGTTCCTTGTATTGTGGCCGATGATTTATCTCCGCAACAGGTGAAAGCATTTAGATTAGCCGATAACAAAGTATCTGAATTCGCTACGTGGGATCCTGATGCTATGATGGAAGAATTGCAAGGAATCCTTGAAATTGATATGTCGGAATTCGGTTTTTTAGATGATACAGAGGCCCTTGATGAGGTTGATGATACCTATACTACTGATATTAATATCCCTCAATATGAGCCATCAGGCGAAGTAGTACCGCTCGAAAGTTTAAAAACAGAAGCTTTGTTAATGGAGATTGAAGATAGCAATCTGAGCGATACGGAAAAGGATTTTCTCAGGAAAGCTGCACAACGACATAATCAATTTAATTACAAGCGAATTGCTGAATATTATGCAAATGCTAGTGATGAAATGCAGGATCTTATGGAACGGTCAGCATTAGTTATTATTGATTATGATGATGCCATTAAAAATGGGTATGTGCAGCTATCTAGCAGCCTTGAAGAGATTTTAGGTGATGAAAATGATGGACAATAATTTTGCAGTATTTATTTTGAGTCATGGTCGAGCTGGTAATGTTAAAACATATCAAACTTTAATTAATCAAGGGTATACAGGTAAGATATACATCATAATTGATGATGAGGACGATATGCGCAACTCTTACATTGATAAGTACGGTGAAGATATTGTACGTGTATTTAGTAAGAAAGATGCTGCAGCACTTGTAGACACTGCTGATCTTGAACCAGAATTAAAAGGCGTTATCTATGCTCGAAATTATTGCCATACTATTGCCGAAGAAATGGGACTTATCCATTTTTTAGTGTTGGATGATGATTATAACCTTTTTGCTCATCGATATGAGTGCAATGGCAAACTATTGTCATGTACAACGAAACGACTGGATGACATTTTTATGGCTATGGTAAAGTTCTTAGACCAAACAGGTGCAATTACAGTAGCATTGGCACAAGGTGGTGATTATATTGGTGGTGTAGATAACGGCAACTTCAAAAAGAAATTACTACGTAAAGCCATGAACAGTTTTTTCTGTCGAACTGATACGCCTTTCAAGTTTTATGGCCGTATTAATGAAGATACAACTATGTATGTTCGATATGGTGAAACTGGGCATTTAATATTCACGACGATGGATTTTATGTTAAATCAAGGTCAGACACAAAAGAATAAAGGGGGCTTAACAGAAATGTACCTCGATAGTGGTACTTATGTTAAGTCATTTTATTCTGTCATGTATTCGCCTTCATGCGTTAAAGTTGCTGCAATGGGTGATAAGCATATGAGGATGCATCATCGTGTAAATTGGGATTGTTGCACACCTAAAATTCTCAATCAAAGATGGAAAAAATCGAAAGGGGGTTAAGAGATGGCAAGAACTGGTAGACCGAAAAAAGTCATTAAGCAGGAACAGTTTGAAGCTATGTGTCAGATACAGGCGACACAGGACGAAATTCTGCTTGTGCTCGGTGTTTCTGATAAGACGCTCAATGCTTGGTGTAAGCGAACATATGGAAAGACTTTCTCCGACATTTTTGCAGAAAAGAGAAGTGCGGGAAAGATAAGTTTACGACGTAAGCAATGGAAACTCGCTGATAGATCTGCAGCAATGGCAATATTTCTTGGCAAGCAGTTCTTGGGACAAAAGGACCAAACTGAAATGGAACTTAAAGCTCAGGTCAATAACCCTTTCGATGGTGTATCTACCGATGATATTAAGAAGTTGATAGGCCATGACTAAACAAGATAAAATCATAGTTCAAGCAAAGAGAGAGCTCGCACGACGTGAGTTCTTTTATTATTGTCATCTACTAGAAGGTGATTTTTATAGGACCGACCGCCAATATTTAGTAGAGCTATGTAATGCCTTGCAAGAGTTCTATGAAAGCGATATTTACAATGTGCTTATCGTAAATCTTCCTCCTCGTCATGGCAAAAGCCGCACCGCACAGAACTTGGTTAAATGGGCATTTGGCAAAAATCATAAAGAAAAGATTATGACTGGCTCATATAATGCTACATTGTCAAAGTCGTTTGCAAAGGGTGTGCGTGATTCTATTAAGGAAATCAAGGCAGACGATAATATCACTGTATTTTCAGATGTCTTTTGTGGTGTAGAAATCAAAGAGGGCGACGGTGCTGCGCATATGTGGTCGTTAAAAGATGGCTATAATAGCTATTTAGCGACCTCGCCCGATGGTTCATCTACTGGCTTTGGTGCTTCGCTTTTAATTATTGATGACATCATTAAAAATGCTGAGGAAGCACATAATGAAAACGTTAAAGAAGCTCACTGGAGCTGGTTCACCAACACAATGCTTTCACGTTTAGAGGAAGGCGGAAAAATAATTATCATTATGACTCGTTGGGCCAGTGATGACTTAGCTGGTCGAGCCATCGAACATTTTGCTGATGATCCCAAATTCAAGCCTAAAGTTATCATGATGAAAGCTGTGCAGGATGATGGCACTATGTTATGTGATGATGTGTTATCAAAAGACAGTTACCTTTCTAAAGTCAGAGCAATGGGCGAAGATATTGCATCAGCTAACTATCAGCAAGAGCCTATTGATGTTAAGGGCCGTCTATATACATACTTTAGTACTTACAAGGATATTCCAAGAGATGATAAGGGATATCCTTTATTTTCTGCAGTCAAGGCATATGTTGATTCTGCTGATACTGGCGAAGATTGGCTATGTGCTATTGTGTACGGCGTTTATAACGATAATGCTTATATATTGGACATTCTATTTACTGATGCGCCTATGGAGGTTACCGAAAGGAAAACCGCAGAATTATTGCATCGTAATGGGGTGAATGTCAGTGATATTGAATCTAATAACGGTGGCCGTGGATTCGCTCGTAATGTTAAGCGAATTCTTAAAGATGAATATCCCGGCAATCGTACTAAGATTGTCACTTTCCATCAAAGCAAAAATAAAGAGGCTAGAATACTATCTAACTCTACACAAGTTATGGACCACGTATTATATCCTGAAAACTTTAAAGAACTATGGCCGGAATATTATTCGGCCATGTACAAATATCAACGTAAGGGGAAAAATGCTCATGATGATGCACCGGATGCAACAACGGGTGTTATTGAGCGGTTAAATGCTCCTGTTATTAAGTCCATTAATTCCGATATTTATTAGGAGGTTAATCTATTCATGTATATTAGTAGCGAACAGAAATATGCATACAAGCTTTTGCATGATGCATATTATGGTTCCGGGCTGTTCTCGTTAGGGCGAGGATTAAAACAGCACCCAAGAGAGAGCCTAGATAATTATAATTTTCGGAAGGCATTGTCTAGCTATTCCAATCATATTGCACCGATTGTTAATGCTAACGTTGACCCCATTTTCAATGATGAGATTAGACGTGAGTACAATTCTACAGCAAAATTTGATGTATTTTTAAAGAATGCTGATAGATTGGGAACATCATTACAAGAATATATCCAACAGCAGGCTTTAATTGCAAAGCTATATGGCGTGGTTTATGTTATTGTCAACAACGTGGCTGAATTTGGCGCAAGCGTCGCCGATAATGTGAAAGATAGACGACTTCCTTACTTGCTATCTGTTGAGCCTGCTGATGTAACAGGTTGGAAATTGGATAATGAGGGGCGTATTATTCGTTTTGAATATAAAGAGTCAATCATTGATGATAATGGTGGGACAAAGATTATTTATCACGAGTGGACTGATACCGATTGGAAAATTCGAGATAAAGGGAAAGGCGTTATTGCAGAGGGTGAGCATAATCTCGGACGTGTGCCTGTAGTTCAATGGTTTGGTCGCAGTACTAAAAAAACTACAGTATTACCTCATCCAGAGTTTTACTCATTGGCACAAAAGAACTATCGCCTATATCATTTAGATAGTTTATTAACGCAAATACTTAATTCTCAGACATTCTCTACTTTAACAATGCCCTCAGATGAAAGTGTTGAGGATCTAACTCTTGGGGTCAATAATGTATTGTTGTATCCATCTGAGTCTAGTCATCCGCCAGCATATATTGCTCCGGATAAGGGACCAGCTGAGATTATCATGAAAGAAAAAGACTCTGAAATTAAAGAGATGTACCGCATCGGTGGCGTTGATTCTGTAGTAGGGGTTCAGCAAGAAAAGTCCGGCGTAGCAAAGCAATGGGCGTTTAAACGAACCAATCAAAGACTGGCAAATTTTGCAGTACAATGTGAGAATGCGGAAAAAGCAATTATTGAACTATATGAATTGTGGACAAGTGAGAATTTGTCATATAAATGTGAATATCCAAGAGATTTTGATATTAATGATGTAGCTGATGTATTATCGCAGGGGCAACAGGCATTAGATCTTGGCTTTAAATCTAAAACATATTATACGGAAGTTGTTAAAAGAGTTCTCGATGGATATATGCCAAATATCGATGACAAGGTTTATGACGATATCATTAAAGAAATTGAGGATTCAACACAACAAGATGTTCTTGATGTCACATATTCAAACAGTAGTGAGGGCGATGATGTAGATGAATAATACTACAGAACAAACTATTCAGGATACTATAGATAAGTTTGAAAATGAAATTCGACGACTATTAGAAGCTGGTTATGCCCCACAAACTGCAGTACGAAAAGCATATAATAAATACCCCGTTATGGATGCCATGCGGGGTATTTTAATATCTGAATTAATTCGTGAATGTGTCAAAGGATATGGGGTTGATATTGGTGTAACCGGTAATGCAATTAAAAGTGCTATTATAAAGGGTATGCCATATGATCTAAAAACGATTTCTAAGGCTATGCAAGATGCGTGGGCACCTGATGGCTTAAACTTATCTGAACGGCTACATAATGCGTCTAATCGTGTCAAAAACGATGTTTCAGAAGCAATATCCGATGCAATGAAGAAAGGACAGGATACATTAGCTACAGCAAAGGCTATATTCGATGGCTATGGTGGTAATTCTGTAATTTCAAAAGCTGAGTTGCCTGATTTTTTGGAGAAGCTTCGCAAGTTGCCCATTCCATTGCCTAATGATGAAGCTGGGAAAGATATTCTTAAATATCAGCTTCGTAAAGTCCGTCGATTAGTTGAGCAAGAAACTACTCCGGGACTTAGAGCCGCATATAGTGAGTTGATTGATGCTGTTGAAAAGAGCAATACAGCAGCTTTAAATCATGCCATATATGTTGCGACGCAGGAAAAGGCTCGTTATCATGCTGAACGTATCGCCAGAACTGAAAGGGCTCGTGCATATGCAGAGGGTGAGATTGCAAGGCATATGGATGATCCTGATGTAGTTGCATTTCAATGGAAATTGAGCACACGACATCCGGTGGTTGATATATGTGATGTATATGCAAATGCTGATTTATATGGACTCGGAAAAGGGATTTATCCTAAAGATAAATTCCCTCATTTACCCGCACATCCGCATTGCATATGTCGTATTAAGCCAATTATAGAAGGTATGATTGATACTGCATCAGCCAAGCCAAATATAGAAGCTGGAGGGCTAGCATACTTGAAGTCATTACCGAAGCGGGAGCAAGAGCGCATTTTAGGCGTAAATGGTCGCAATTTAGTAATGAATGGGCATGCATCATGGACTGAGGAAGCTAGGGGCTGGGATGGTGCCGTATTTAAAAGCAGGCTGCCTGTTATTGAGTCATTGAAAAATTATATTAAGAATGGGAAAATTAATATTGAGGATCTTTCAAAGCGTCGGGAGTTTGAAACAATAGATGACGTTAGACATCGTGTTATTGATTATATTAACTCACCATACTTTAATAGTAGCTATGTGATGCGGCAAAGCATGCATATAAAAGGTGGTAAGCTTTACGATAAAACACAAAATAAAAGCTATTATAACAATGAAATCCCTCATGCTGATGTTATAAAGGCCATACAGGAAGGCGTTTATAGTGGTATTAGGTTTACTCGAAAGGGCGATTGGAATCATAAAATAATGGTTGATATATCCCCTCATATTGGGTATGATGTAAATGCAAGGAGAGGAACAAAGCAGAAAACTAGCCTTGCAACTGTACATGTATCAGGAAAGGGTATTCACATAGTGCCAAAGGGGAGTGAACGGAAATGACAGAAGAACAACTTTATAAACGCTATAATGAGATTCGTTCAGAAGATGTAGAAGTCATATTCGTTGATGGTGACACTATGACTGGTAAATTAGATTCGTTTACATCAGGTGTGAATAATGAGCCTGATGAAGCATCAATATATGTTGACGAATATGAATTGTATGCCAGTGAAATCGCAGAAATACGAGAAATTTAAAACTTAATTTAACCAATCAAGCACTTGCTTATGCAGGTGCTTTTTTATTTGCCTTTTTAGTATCGCAGGCGAAAAAGAACGAGACCGCAGTCGTGTGGTGTGGCACACGAAAATAAAGCGAAGTGGGAAAGGTATATTTTACAGGAGGTCATACAGATGACAAAAGAGGAATTAATCAAGTTAGGATTAACAGAAGAGCAGGCAGAGGCGGTGACTAAGGATTATGGGGAGAATTATGTATCCAAAAGTCAATTTAACGCCAAAAATGATGAGGCAAAAACGGCTAAGGCGGCAAAAGAAGCCTCCGAACGTTTGCTTGCTGAGGCGCAAGGCAAGTTAGAAAAAATTAACTCCACAGGGATTAAGGATGATGCCGGCATCGTTGCCATGCAGGAACGGATTAAAACCTTAGAAGATTCCGTAGAAGCCGAACGTAAAGCCCGTGAAGATGCTGATGCACAACGTATCCAATCCGAAATAACTGCAGCAGTTGTAGATTCTTTAACAAAGCGAAATGCGATGGATCCAAAAGAATTTTCCAAATTGATTGTTAGTAAAATTAAGGCCAATGAAGATGGCACTTATGGATATGTTAAATCTGACGGGACCAGCGGAACTGTTGATGATTGCGTTGATGAATGGCTTAAAGGGAAAGACTATGCGATTAAAGATAGTCAAAAACGTGGAAGCGGTTCAGGAAATGGTGGCGCCGGTAATGGTGGGGAAGGCAACAAGCCTGCTGGATTAAAAGGGGCTGTAGCGGCAGCTATTGAAGCCCAACAATGTGAATAATTTATTTAATGGAGGTATTTAACTAATGGCAATTACATTAGCTGAAGCAAAACTTAACGTACAAGACGATTTGCAAATGGGGATTATTGATGAGTTCCGCAAATCGTCCTTTTTATTTGATAACTTAACTTTCGATGATTGTGTATCTCCTACCGGTGGTGGTGGCACGTTAACATATGGCTACACTCGCTTACTCACTCAACCTACAGCAGATTTCCGTGACATTAATTCGGAATATACGCCACAATCTGTTACTCGTAAACGTTATACCGTTGATTTGAAAGTATTCGGCGGTTCCTTTGATATCGACCGTGTAATCGCTAAGATGGGCGGTATTGTTGATGAAACTACCTTGCAAATTGAGCAAAAGGTAAAAGCTGCAGCTGCATTATTCAATGATACGGTTATCAATGGCGATTCAGGCGTTAATTCTAAAGCGTTTGATGGCTTAGATAAAGCGCTTTTAGGCTCCTCTACTGAATACACACCAACAGCAGCAATCGATTTATCTGATAGCGCTGCTATTGATACAAATTACAAATCATTCCTTGATCAACTTGATGAATTCCTTTTAGCCTTGGATGGTACACCATCTGCAATTATGGGTAATACCAAATTGATTGCTAAAATTCGTGCAGTTGCTCGTCGGTCTGCAATGTACTCTACTAAATTAAATGAATTCGGACAACAAGTTGAATACTATGGCGTAACCCCATTGGTTGATCTGGGTGCAAAAGCTGGTTCCAATGATCCTGTAATTGGCATTAACGGTCAGGGCGAAACATCATTGTATGTTGCTCGTCTTGGCATCGATGGCTTCCACGGTGTTTCTTTGGCTGGCGATAATGTGGTTAATTTGTGGTTGCCTGACTTCACCAACGCTGGTGCAGTTAAAAAAGGCGAGGTCGAAATGGTTGCTGCAGTTGCATTAAAAGCATCTAAGGCAGCAGGCGTATTCCGTAAAATTAAGGTTAAATAAGGAGGTCAATTATGCCGATTATTAAATCTCCAGTGCCTGATTATACAGGTCAAACTGGTTCAGTTGTATTTGTGAATGGTGAAGGCTTCACCGAAGATGCTAACCACATTGAATGGTTTAAAGAGCACGGCTATGAAGTTGTGGAAGATAAACCTGTAAAGGAACCTAAAAATACAACCCCAAAGGCTGACAAAGAGCCTAAGGATGAAAATCCTCCGGACAAAGATCCTGAGGACAAAGAGCCTAAGGATGATGGCCCTGAGGATAAAACCTCCGGCAAGGGTTCCGGTAAAAAATAATTGCTATGAATAGCCGGGCTATATTTGAAAAGCGTATTCGTCAGGCTGTAAAAGCAAGCACTATAGATGTGAGAGAAACTGCGCAAGAACAACATAGATTTACCTCTCGAACAGGTAATCTTGAAAAGGCGATTGATTATCAAATTTCTAATAGTGGCATGCAAGGGGTCGTATTTCTTGACATTGATGTTGCGAAATATGGCCCTTTTGTGCATGAGGGAACTCCAGCTCATGTGATTAATCCACGATTCAAAAAGGTATTAAGATTTGTCCCTCGTGGTGGGAATGGGTTCGTGTTTACTCGGAGTGTATTTCATCCGGGAACGGCACCTGATCCATTCTTATATGATGCGTTGGAAAATAACATACCAAACATTATTAATATATTTTCACAATATACAGGCCATGCCTTGGATGATGTGGCTCGTGGGTTAGTTAAAGACGAATATTCAATAACATTTAATATATAAGGGGTTTTAAGTATGCTGTACAAATTTGAAGATATGGCGGAGCTATTTAATGATGAGTTACTAGGTGATGAAGTAACGGCTAGTACTGTTGGAAAGGCCGAACAGTGGTTATATGCATTTGGTAATCGATTAGGTGTAAAACCGGATAAGATTATTCGTAGTTTTACAACCGACGAATTAGTGCTTGCTTATATCTATCGTGAAGTATGCGTAAATAAAGCATTTGCATTACCGGGTTCTTACAGCAATAGCGGCTCAACAGATGATTTTTATTCTAAAAAATTAGAATATTATGAATCTCGTATCAAGCAATTAGAATCTCGTATCACACCTGAACAGTTAACCGGCAACCCTACTGAATATAAGGGCTATCGCTCTGTTGAAATATTTAGGGGGTGACATATGCAATGGTATGAATTAATGCAACGTATACAAGATGTATTTAATGGCACTGATTTAGGTATTGATACTCGGCTAGGGCTTACAATTCCACATAATGCTGGAGTAACAGCCAATGGTGTTGTTATGATTGGTCGGGGGCAAGAGCAAAAAGATGATGATGTGCATTTAAAAGTTACGCTGTATCTCGAAGCTTGGACTAAAACCGGCACAAAAGAATTCGATAAAGGTTATCCACAATTAGTTGATCTCGAAAATAAGGTTGACGCTATATTATTAGCGTTTCGAAAAGCATGTGGAGAGCTTAATGAAGATGTATGCGTATTAGATTGTGGATTTCAAATCGTTGATCTCCATGTCGTAAATAAAGTAGGCGACCATGATAGTATACGCCCATTATTGGGCACTCAGTATACTATTGAGGCTCGCCTTTTTGATTTGAATGAAAGAGAGGATATATATTAATGCCAGAACCAGCAAAAAATTTAACTGCGTTAAAGCAAAGCAAGAAATCTCTTGTCGCTATGGGTAAAAATATATTGATCTACATCAATGTTGGTACCGATGAAACTACCGGTGCAAAATGGGAATTGTTGGGCGGTCAAAGAACAGGCGACTTGAATTTAAAAGCGGACTCAATCGACGCTTCTCATAAGGGTACAGGTGGTTGGAAAACTACATTACCGGGCATGAAAGAATGGTCCACTGAAGTTGAATCAATTTTGATGCTTAACGATGAAACTTTAAAAGTCGTATATCAGGCGTTCTTGAATGATGAACGTATTCATATCAAATACGAATATCCTGATAAATCATATGTTACAGGCTGGGCATCTATCACAGATAACTCTACGACTGGCGCACATGATGATGTGGCTACTCGTAAAATTACCCTTAACGGTGATGGGCCATTGTCTGAATTAAAAACCGTTTAATTTATAATCTCAGGAGGCTTTTATAATGAAACGAATCCCATGTGAATACTTTGGCGAAGGTGAAAAAATTTATTTTAATATTGGGCGTATTTTACAGCTAGAAGCTGTATTGAAAAAGCCTATAGGTCGTATTCTTGCAGAAGGCTTAGGCATGACGGAAGTATTGGTTGCCTTTGAGATTGGGCTTGCGCACTACAAACGACGTTCCTCGGTATTCTATCAAGAAAAAATCCAGGAAATGATGAACAATACGGACTTCAATTTCAATGAATTGATGATTACTGTACAAAAAGCACTCATCGCCAGTGGCGTTATGGGTAAAAAGATTTATTATCAGGAGTTCCCTGAGGAAGCCACCGAGGAAGATAATGCAAACATTGAAGCTGAGGAGGCTTTAAACGAAAAAAACTAATAGAGGGGGCTGATGCCCCCTCTTTTTTTGAGTGGTATCGATTCAATGAAAAGAATGCATATGGAGTACTGCAATTAAAACCTTGGGAATATAAGCGATTATCGGTTATGGAGTTTTATAAGCTGTTAGAGGGCTATGAGGCTAGGGCAAGGCGAGAGCATAGTATTCAGGCATTCTTTTTTTCATTATTAGCTAATATGCAAATTGCTAAAGGCAAAAAAATTACCGTAGAGGATCTTATGAAACATATTTATCCACCTACGGAGCTTGACAGAATGAAAGAGGAAATAGAATTCAAACGTGAATGGATTGAATCGGGAGGGGGTGAAATCGAATAATGGCAGATAAACAAATTAATGTCAAAATTAATGGCACTTCCGCTGGGGCTGTGCAGGCTATTGATAAAGTCGGTCAAAAAGCTGATGAGGTACTTGGCAAAAAGCTGTCTTCACTTGGTGAAAAAATGTCAAGGGGGTTGTCCATTGCTGGTGCTGCAGTTGGCATTACAGCTGTTGCAGCCGCAACAAAAGAGGCTGTAAGGGCTGGTACTGAATTAAGTGATAAATATGCGCTAATTAAATCTCGTATTAACTTAATTAATGATGGGACGCAGTCCACCGCTGAAATTATGGACAAAGTATATGCGTCCGCCGAACGTACTCGTGGATCATATCTCGATATGGCTGGGGCTGTTGGTAAGTTGGGAATCTTGGCAAAAGATGCATTTTCTTCAAATGATGAAACAATAGCTTTCGTTGAACAGATGAATAAGCAATTTAAAATTGGCGGTGCATCGATTGAAGAACAAACCTCTGCGATGTATCAACTTACACAAGCAATGGCAGCTGGTAAGTTACAAGGGGACGAATTTAGGTCCATTATGGAAAATGCTCCATTATTAGCACAAGCTATTTCACAAGAAATGGGCTTACCTATGGGCCAGCTAAAAGAAATGTCCTCACAAGGCTTAATTACAGCAGATGTTATTAAAAATGCAATGTTTAATAGTGCCGATGAAACAAACGCTAAATTTGCTGAACTTCCTATGACGTTTGCGGAAGTTGGAAATTCAATTCAAAACCAAGCAATACAGGCATTTCAACCAGTATTGGAAAGTTTGACACAGATGACGGCTGGCAGTGAATTTAAAGAAGCATTAAACGGGATTGGTGTGGTATTTCAAGGCTTGGCAGCTGTTGCCCGTGTTGCTATTAGTGGCATATCAGGAGCATTTTCTTGGGTTACTACTGCGGTTAGATTAAATATACAGGCATTGCAAAATTTTGGATCTGTATTAGTTGCTATTGGCCCTCCAGCAGTTGCTACATTTGCTGGAATTACAACATATATGGTTGCTTCTCGCATTGCTGCGGCTGCATTTACTAGCACAATAACCGTACAAGGGGCTGCAATCGCCACTATAAATGCAGTTACAAAGGCTTGGGCGGCTACAACAGGTACAGTAAGGGCTGTATTTTTGGGAATAAGAACAGCTATTGCAACAACCACAGCAGTTATGGGGGCATATAGAGCTGGCATATTGATTCTTAATGCTGCACAAGCTGCAAATGCTGTTAGGACGTTAGCGGCGTCAGGGGCAATGGCCGTATTTAATGCTGTATTAGCAGCCAATCCGATTGGGTTGGTTGTTGCTGTTCTGGCTGTATTAGTTGCTGCACTTGCTTCCAGTGAAATTGCCACTAATGGCTTTGGTGCTACTATGAAAAGTATATGGATGGGAATCGTCCATACAGTCACATGGGCTATTAATGGTATTCTCAGCATGATTAATGCGCTTATACGTGGCATTAACGCTGTCTCAGGAAAAATAGCGTCTGTATTTAATACATCAGCAAGTAAAATTGATGAATTAAATTTAATTGATGCACAGGCGGCTGAAGATTTTGGCAATAATACTGCAGATATGTTCGGTAATATTGGTGACGCTTTAAATCCTTCCTCAGGTGGTGAAGTCGGGTTTGGTGGAGCTGGTGCTGGGGCAGGTGATTATGGAACTGGTTCCGGAGGTAAAGGCGGGTCAGGTGGTAGTAGCCAAAAAGATGCCAAGGATGAGGCGGAGCGATTGCATCGTCAAATCCTTGAATCGTGGACAGAGATGTTCGGGACCCGTGCTCAATTAGCGGAGCAATGGCGGGATAAGGAACTTGAAGAGTTAGAGAAATCTAAAGCAAACAATATCCACTATGAAGAGGATAAGCAAAAAATCATGGAAATGTATGCCCGCAAGCGTGAGGATGCGATGCATGAAGAGGCCAAACGATTGCGTGAATTACAAAACTCTATCCGTGACATGAATGTTGCGTTTAATTTCAATACTGCTGAACGTGATTCAACTGGGGCACAATCGCCACTAACTAAGTTAGCTAAAGAGCAAGACGATGCGGTTAATTCGATTAAAGATAAATATCAGGAATTATCTGATAAATTCGCTGAAATGACGGAACGTGATAGGGCTGCATACATTAAGATGTTGCAAGATACTAACACGCCGTATGAATTAGAGGGTAATCGTCTTACATTTAAAGAGCGTGAAAATGCTGAATTAATGGCGATGAATGAAAACTTTGAAAATCAAAGACTTGACTTAATCCGTACAAGTGCCGAAGAAGAGTGGGCGATAAAAGAAGCAATGCGTACACAAAATTTTGAAGCACTACAGCAGGCTTTGACTGATGAATATGTAGCGACTCAGCAAAATTATGAGTTACGAAAACAGCTTCTTGAAGAGTATCAACAAGCGGTTATGGATAGCCATTTTAATAGTCAGCAGATGTTCTTTGATATGGCGAATGCAGGCATTGATAGTATGCAAGAGGGTATATCTAAATTGATACAGGGCACGCAAAGTTTAGAAAAAGCGTTTCAAAATATTGGGAATGCTATTTTAAAAACGATCGCGGATACTGTAGCTAAATGGATTGCGGCTCAACTACAACAGATGATCTTCGGTAAAATGATGGCTAGCCAAACGGCTGCAGCGAATAATGCTGCATTACAGGCTCAGTTACCGCTAGCAACTCAACTAGCACAACAAATGGCAATGGCTACATGGGGCGCTAGTGCTACAGCCGGCATGGCTGCATGGAGTGCTGCATCGGCTACAGGTGCTGCGATGAGTTCTGTTGCATCACTAGCTGGACGACTTGGCAATATTGGTGGAGGTTTTGACATTGGAAGTGGTCCGCAAAAACTCGTACCAAATTTGAAGTTGGCAAGTGGTGGCCTAGCATATGGACGCACCTTTGCAGAGATTGGTGAAGGCAATTATCCTGAAGCAGTCGTTCCATTATCTGAACAGGTATTCGGACAAATTGGTGAAGGTATTTCAAAAGCTGGGGACGGTGGTGATGTGCATGTGCATGTCAATGCTATGGATGCCCAGTCGTTTATGGGATGGCTTGAATCGTCAGGCGGTCAAACCATACGTCAATTTTTAGTAGATAATAATCGTGAATTTACATCAACAGCGGGGACGTGGTAATTATGGCAGAGTTAAAAAAATTCCCTAACATCAATACGTTTGCATGGGATTCAAGCAAAATGCAACATTGGGATGTAAAAACTAAGCGGAGTGGATCCGGTAGATTACGTACAATGACTACTCAGCAACTGCCACAATATACTATTTCCGCATCGTTTGCCGTATTGAATCAAGAGCAGTATGAAACGATGATGGGCTTTTATGCCACTGTAAAAGGTGGCTTAACCCCGTTTTTATGGCTTGACCCTGAGGACCATACGCAAAAAGGCATTCGACTTGGGACCGGGGCCGAGAATGAATGGCAAGCTGTTCGTAAATTCGGTGATTATATTGAACCTGTTGCATATGTTGAAAACGTTAAGCTATATGCTGACGGTCAAGAGGTTAGATGCACCACTGACAAAGGTGTTATACGTCTAGCAAGTGGGCAGACTGTATCTCCTACCGCAATTATTACGGCTGACTATACATATTATTGGAAGGTCGTATTTAGTGGCGACTTTACAGCCGACTTGAAATATAGAAACGTTTATAAATCTAAACCGTTCAAATTAGTTACAGCATGGTGAGGTGATAAAGTATGAAGCACGTTGATGAAGTTCTTAATAGTCATCTCAATACGAATAAATCATTTGTTAGCTGTGATCTATATGAGCTGCAATTAGTGAGTGGAATCTCGTATTACTGGGCCGATACTGATGCTAATGTATCATATGGCGGTAAGTTATATCGAGGTGATGGGCCAATTATTACTCGGAACCAAATAAAAACACGCTCCGAAGTGGCCGTCGATAAATTAACTGTCAATATTTCTTGCAACAAGGATGACAAAATTGGTGGAGTTCCGATTATGGCGGTAGCTCATAATGGTGGATTCGATGGCGCCACTCTATCTTTAAAGAGAGCTTTTTTCGATGAGAAAAATCATATTATTGGGGTTGTTTCTTTGTTTACTGGAGAAGTTAATGTCAAACAGGGTGGAGGCCTTACATTACAGCTTGATGTCAAATCAGTTGTGCAAAGACTCAATACTGAGTTTCCGGGTAAGCGATATTATCCTCAATGTCCCTATAGCATTTATAGTTCTGAGTGTGGCGTAGATATTAAACAGTATCGAAAACGCATAAAAGTTGTATCAGTTCCGGCTACAAATACTATTACGATTGATTCTTCATTTAGCAATGGCTATTACAATGCTGGAGGTATTGAGTGGATAAATGGCCCTCTTGCAGGACAATCTACACAAATTATGGATAGTCAAAACGGACGTATTCGATATATGACTCCTGCCGATGCGCAACCACAAGTCGGCAATGAGGCCTATATATATCCGGGGTGCGCAAAAACACCTGAGGAATGTCGTTCAAAATTTAATAATTTTAATAGGAACAGGGCGACTCCATATGTTCCTTTAAAGGAGAGTATTCGATGAATATTATCAAACTACAGCGAGCAGATAGTGACAAGCCAAATACAAATGAAAGTACAGGCCAAAAAATCGCAAATGCTGCAATCAGTTGGCTTGGTACTCCTTATCAAAATAATGCAATGGTAAGAGGCGTAGGAGTTGATTGTGCGTACTTACTAGTGGCTGCAGTTGTTGAATCCGGGCTTATGCCAAAGGATAAATTGAATATTGAGGATTATTCGAATGAGTGGCATTTGCACCATTCAGAAGAGAAATATCTCAAATATGTGGAACAGGTAGCCGATAAGGTGGATCTTGAAAATGACATACTTGAAATTGGTGACTTTTTACTCTATCAATTTGGTCGTTGCATTAGTCATGGTGCAATATATATCGGCAACGGGTTAGTTATTCACGCATTTGTTGATTACGGCGTAATATTCTCAAAGCTGGAAGATGTAATATTCAATGATAGTCGAGGGCGAAGCCGATTACGTGCCGTTTATCGATTCCGAGAGGAGGTGACACCATAATATGGGTTTTTGGCGCAGTCATAACTCAACTACAACAGCTGAGCGCATCAATGAATTTCAAATTAATAGTGCTTCGTATGGTGAAGTAGTTCCTGAAGTGTTAGGGACTACTCGACAATCCGGGAATGTAATTTATTATGACGATTTCACCGCTCACGAACATAAGTCTACTCAGCGGACTGGCAAAGGTGGGGGCTCGAAACACACCAATATTACATATACCTATTCGGTAGCATGTGCTATTGGTTTGTGTGAAGGACCTATATCCGGGATTGGTAAAGTGTGGATAGATAAAGAAATATTTACATACCCACAAAGTGAAATCCAGCTTACTCTATTTGATGGCAGGCTAGGGCAGCAACCTTGGCCGTATGTAGTCAGCAAGCACCCTGAAAAGGCATTGCCATATAGTGGACTTGCATATATGGCTGGCGTTGTAGATCTTGGAGAGCGTGGGAGTTTACCAAACTATAATTTTGAGGTCAAAGGCAAATTATTAGACACCGGTGATGGCATTGATGTGAATCCCGCAGATTATATTGTGCATATCTTAAAAGGTGTCGGTATTGATGCATCTCAAATTGAGGGGTTAGATAATTACAGACGGTATTGCAGGGCGGCTGATATATTGATTTCTACACCACCGAATGAAGGTGCAAAAAAAGCACAGGCCATAATTAATGAAATCGCAGAAATTACAAATGCGATTTTATTTTGGTCTAATGACCGCTTAAAAATAGTACCTCTTGCAGATGAGTCAATCCGTGACTGGGATCCGCATTTACAGGTTCAGTATGATTTAACTGCAGATGATTTAATCCCGGGAAGCGATGGGCAATTAGTAATTTATAAGCGAAAAGACACATCCGAATGTTACAATCAGGCAACTGTTGAATTTTTAAATCGTGCTAACAACTACGAGAAAGAAACAGTATCATTCGAGGTTGTGGCTGATGTACAAAAAAATGGAATGCGTCCAGCATCCACTAAGCAAGCTCATTATTTGTATACGAAAGCAAGGGCTCAGTATTATGCCGAGCAATTAGCAATGAAGCGATTATATAGTCGCAATCAGTATACATTCCATTTATCATGGGAGTTTTGCAGATTGGAGCCCGGTGATATTGTGACCTTAACAGATGACATCTGTCAGTTAAATAAGCAAATTGTCATTATAACTGCTGTATCAGAGGCGGCAGATGGGCAACTTGAAATTACTGCAGAGGGGAAACCACCCGGCACATATGCTCCAGCCAAATATAACGTTCATGAGAATGAACGACCTTTCATTGATTATAATATTCCGGCTCCATCTGTCAATGACGTAGCAATATTTCAGACAGTTGGAGATGTTGGAGGAAATCAAGTATTCGTAGGCGTTAATGCTCCTGATAATTGGGGCGGGTGTTCTGTGTGGCTGTCCGATGATAATCAACGTTATCGTCAAATTGGAGAAATAACCCAGCAGGCTCGCATGGGGCGTATGAAATATGGATTCAGCTCAACTAATGATTTTTGCAATATAGTTCTTAATCGAGGAGTATTGCAAAATGGTACTCATATAGATGCGGAGCGTGGCAATACGCTATGCTGGGTAGATGGTGAGGCATTGAGCTATGAAACAGTGGAAATGCATACGAATAATTGGTATACACTGAAAGGCCTTGTGCGGGGGCAATATGGCACAAAAGCCATTTCGCATAATGCCAACGAACGATTTATTCGTGTGGATGAAGCTATATTCAGAGCGCCATATCGTCCTGAAGATGTTGGGAAAAAGATATACCTTAAATTCTCCTCTCGCAATATGTTTGGTACTAATGAGCAAGGCCTTGATGAAGTGCAAGCCTATGAATATACGATTACTCCTTACTATATCCCTGAGGTCAATGAATTAGCTTTATATACAAAGTATTACAAAATAGGTGACGGGGTACTGTCATATGATGTAGTTGCTACATTTACTGCTCCGGATTTAAACACGTTTGATACTGCTGAAGCATGGTATCGCGAAGGGGCTGGAGAGTGGAAATATGGAGGCAATGGCAACGGGCAAATCGTTATTAGTGGGTGTGAACTAGGCCATACATATGAGGTTAAAGTTAAGGTCAAAGATTCTCATGGCAACTATTCACAGGGAATTACTAAAAGTATTCTTGTGCAAATGAAAAGTGATGTACCAAATACCCCGCAAGGTTTTTCAGTAACATTTGGATCTGTAGCACAATTTAATTGGTTGGAGGTCCGCAATGCAGACATTGATTATTATGAATTGCGCACAAATCTTAATCCGGGACAATCCGATGGATTGATTGGACGCAGTAATAATACGACGTATGCTGGTATGCTAACCGAGCGACAAGGAAAAGTATATTTATATGCCCACAATCCATCTAAAGGATATGGAGCACCCGCAAATGTCGAATATAACGTTCCTGTTCCTAAAGCACCTACAACATTTATTGCTAGAGCTGGCTTTGGTAGTGTAGGGGTACTTACGAATGCGATTCCAGCTAATTGTAAAGGGATGAACGTATATATTAATGAAACCGTGTATTTTTCAGCTACAAATGCAGTTACATTTCCGTTGAATGTCGGTATCTATCGAGTACGAGTTGCTTTTGTTGATATTTTTGGTGAGGGTGCTAAAACGGCAGAGCAGCCAGTAGCGATTTTAGAAAAAATTCCGAAAGAATTGCTTGATACTGAAAGCCTTGGGCTGGATAAAATGGATAAAGCTATTGAATCCATGAAAAATGATGTATCAGCAGTTAAAAAGGTATCTGATGGCTTTGAATCCCGACTCACGGATTTAGCCAATGGGACTACTAAATCAATAAGCGATTTAAATAAACATGTTGAAAGTCGATTTACACAGCTGTCTGATGGATTTGATGCACGTATTACGGAAGCATTGGGCGAAATCGATGGTGATAAATTAATCGCACGCATCAATTTGAGTAAATCGGGCACACGCATTGATGGGAAACTATTCCATGTAACAAGTAAGACTATATTTGATGCCAATGTAATTGCTAAAGGTATGATCCAAGCCAATGCAGTTACTGCGGAGAATATTGATACTCCATCTCTATCTGCTATTTGCGCAACTATTGGGACATTAAGAACTCGAACAACTGGAGCTCGGGTAGAAATTGAGGACAATTTAATCTCAGCTTATGACGAGGAAAATAACGTTAGAGTCAAGCTCGGGTGCTGGTAAATGGTAAAGGAGTATAAATAATGACACCTCATATCATAATATATGATAAAAATGGCAATATCATATTAAATCTAAAAGAACGTTTGACACGCATTGAAGGGCGTCAATATGTAAGTGCGGTGCCTAACGTTAAGAATACGATACGTGTTGAGGGACTGCAGTCCGGGCAAAAGGTGTGGGCTGCAGCTATGGGGCAGTACCTAGTGGCAGAAGTTAAAGATGATGTTATTACATGGTACTTTTCTGTAACTCGTGAAACAAATTTATCTAATGGGCGGATTAACGGCTTTCAATATGAGGGGTGGGTTGTTTATGGAGTTTATTAATGTTAAAAACGAAGCTGGCACAACTATTATTAATGATAGTTATGATAATTTAGTTTATCTCAGCTTACCGAAACAAAAAGAGGCTGTATTGTGGACTGGAAGCAATAGAGCAGTGTCAGCTGATGTATTAATTCCTACGCAACTTAAAACGTATACTCCATTAATGGTGCCAACTATGCTATATCAATACGGAAATGGTGGTTCAAACGCTATTCGTATAACGTATATTACTCAGCCAAATTATCATGGTGAGGCTCCACTTATTGCAATATCTGTTCCACAGGGATATGAATTCAAAGCACAATGGATATGTCGCAAAAGAGAGAGATTCATAGCCCTTATTGTTGATGTTGTTAAGGGTGGAGCAATAATTACACAAGAAATGATTAATGAGGTAAAAAATGGCATTAAGTTTTATTGTTTCGGATATTTCGAGGACGTAGCAGCCAATGCGAACACCCCTCGCATCAGATTCGTTGATAAGGTAGGAAGTAGCAAACCCAATATAGCCTTACAAGTCTTAGGAAAGCATAAATTTTTCAAAGCAAGTTGGAAGGATGAATACAATATTAAAAATGATGTGATCTATGATAGTCGTATTCGATATTTAAGGGTAATCGACCAATATCATCAAGATTGGTACAGTACATTGTCTAAGTATTCTCCTAATGAGCATACTAAAATGACTGTGCCATCTAAGTCATATGATTGTGATATTGCTGTAATTCCTATGTCGGTAATTGATGCTGCAGTATGGGGACCTAATATTACGAAAGGCGATAATCAATCACATACTGGGAGTGTATGGCAAACTGTTCATTTTACAGGTAAACGAAGTATCGAAATAAAATCTTATCAAAAAATTTATTGGGATACTGTAACACCATATCCTATGGGGTGTGCTGGGCAGACGGCTACTCAATATATGGTTGTCGATGTTACGGGCTATGATAAAGCATCAGGGATGCCATTTAATTAAAGAGGTGATCTATGAACACAATAAAAAATGTATCTGAAACGATACATATAGGTTCTGATTTTAGGCGCGCTTATATAGTGCAGGGGGATGTTGATCTAACAACCGCTACAGCTATTTGTAAAGTGCGTTCTCTAACAGGAAAATTGTTGGCAACAGCTGAATGCCATATTAGGGAGGATACAATTATTGTAACCATTAGAGGAAAAGATACATTAAAGATCTCAGAATCTATAAAAAAGGGTCAATATGATGTATTTATTGTTGGTAAAGATTATTCATATAAGTTAGTCATGGGTGATGTTGAGTTCATCCATGACATCAGTTTACATTAAAAGGAGAGCAAAAAATGGCTATAAAAGGAAGTGTGAGAGCACCATATGTTATTGAAGTTCATGTTCCTGAAACAATTAACGTAAATGTAAATATACCCGGATTACAAGGAAAACCGGGCGAGGGAATCTATGACTTTGTCAAACGACATGGCTTTACAGGTACTGAGGAAGATTTTTATAACTCCCTTAAACCTCAACAGCCTGATTTAGCTGGAATCATGGCGGACCTAAAAAGCAAAAATATTCTTGTTAATAGTGGCATGCTTGATGCGGTATTATCTGCTATTGTTCATGCGTTGGCTGAACAGCCTTATACTCCACTTACATTTAACGAACCAAGAAAAGGGGATACTGAAATTCGAGTATCTGGGCAAGATGGCTTTAAAGTTCGAGTGAGTGGCACTGCAGAAGCTGTTGAAATTCAATCCGGAAGTGCGACTATTAGAATTCAGCCTTATGGCACAGATGATATTAATCTTGAATATCTTAACCTAATCGATCATGTCGTTAATACTGTTAAAATCAAAGGTCTTATTGAATTCAATCCGGAAACGGCCACAGAAATTCCAGCTAGACAGTTCTATGGCCGTAGCGATTTGGAAGGTGAACTCACCTGTCCGAATGTTGTTAAAGTTGGTGCACTAGCATTCGTCGGAACCGACCACAATATTATTAATTTGCCAAAGGCCACTGATATTGATAGGGATGCTTTCGCTAACAGTTCTCTTGCGGTAATCAATATCCCTGCATTTGTATGGGCGGGTGATAACCTTGATTTAAAATCTTATGATCTCATTAGGGTTAATAAAATGACTGTTAGTGAGGAATCTCACCCGCCGAGAGAAGTGATGATGCAGAAAATTTCATTAGAGGTCTACAATCCAGATCACAGCAAGAAATGGAACCTTTACAGTGAAAAGTGGGAGCAGGCATAATTCAATAATAGGGGAGAGTTGAATGAATACATTATTAGTATCAATTACTGATTTTATTCAGTTAGCTTGGGAGCGGCTCACTGATGGATTTGCAATTAAAACTGTAATGGCGATATTTGCTACTATTGGCATATGGCTTTTAGGCTTAAAGCATGTTCAGGTGTTGGGGATTTTTATTTGTTTAGTGTTCATTGATTTGCTTACAAAATGGGTAGCTATTGCATATCAAATGTTGTTAGATATGGGGGCGAGTCCGGAAAATATCAGAATGACTGATAAATACTGGGCCATTCCTGCTGCATTTGGGAAAGGGCTCATATCATCTAAACATATGCGTAAGCCATTTGGGGATAAAGTGTTATCCTATGTATTGCTTACGTCAGCAGCATGGTGCTTTGATTATATGGCACAGCCCTATGCGTTTGCTGTAACCCTTGTATGGACTTATTTGGGCGGTACAGAATTAACCTCTATATTGGAAAATATGCGGGATGGAGGCAATCCGCTTGCGAGCAAATTATTGGATATAGTTAATGAAAAACTTGATTCTATTTTAAAAAGGAAATAATTTTTTTAGGCACTGGCACATATGCTGGTGCCTATCTTATTAAAGGAGGAAATGGATATGAAAATTGGTACTTACTTTGATGATTATGAGTTATCTTGTAGTTGTCATAGACATGAGCAGGACGGCCAAGGTCATAATGTGTTAGACCACATTATAGATAAGCGATTGGTGGACTTACTAGATGCTATTCGTGAACGTATTGGCCAACCCATCACAATCAATAGTGGCTATCGTTGTGAGCCCCACAATGAGGAAGTTGGAGGTGTATCTAACTCCCAACACTGCTTAGGTACTGCTGCGGATATCACCTATGAGGGTGTTGACGTATCCTACCTAGCACAAGTAGCTGAGGAGTGTGGTAATGAACTGGGTATTGAGGGCGGTATTGGCCGATACTACCACCAAGACTTTGTACATGTTGATGTGCGGGGATATGCTGCACGTTGGGATGATTTATAATCGGAGGTTGAAATGAATGAAACATCAATCATTACTAAAATTAGAAATTTGTTTCAAAAGCCTATTGTTCGTGATATTTGTATTGTTGTTTTCATTGGTGTTTTCTTGTACAGTTTTTGCAGAACAGCCGAATATGTCTACACAAACTGGTTTGGACGAACCAACCATAACCGTGCCATTGACGCAGTGGAACAGGGTAAAAAATCAAACGAGTCAAGCGTTGAGCTTAATAGACGCATCCAGTCTGAAATTGACCGAAGCACAATCCTTAACCATGAGGCAGAACGACGAATTGAACAAATTGAAGTCTATCAACGAGAAGCAAGCGAACGAATTGATGAAAGCAAAGCAAGACTCGATGAAGCAAGAAGATTACTTGAATCAAACCAACAAATATTTAGAGATTGCGAACAAGGAAATCCAGCAATCAAAGAAAACGGAGGCTCGACTCCATAGACAACGGGATATATGGGCCGTTGTTGCTGGTGCAGCTACTTTAGGGGCCATAGTGGCTGCAGCTAAATAATACTATTATATATAAAGCCTGTTAGAATATTTTTGATGTTCTAACAGGCTTTATTTTTTTTGCCTAAATAATATTATGCTTTCAATTTCTTGTCAGATAAATAAAATTCTAGGCTAATTGGATATTTTGAACGTCTAATTATACATACAAAGTTCGTATTTAGCTTAAAACGGTTCACCAAATTAAAGCATCACAGTAATGTGGTGCTTTTTTATTTTGCTTTTTATATGTATATAAAGGACCCTACATATTTATGTAGGGTCCTTTTATGAGCTAATGATCTTTATTTAATTAACTAAGTTTTATTATTTCGCATGTGGCTGATCTGATTCAGCTACTACGTTAACGACAATTTCTTGATCTGCAGAAATAAGATTCATAATGATGGGGATTGGCTGTTCGATGGCTTCAGCTATACTTTTAATTTGTCGCATTGCAACAGGATAAGGTGTTGTTCCATCGCTTTGAAATAATTCTTCCAATTGGGTGATTTCTGCTTGACTTAGATTCGATTTATTTGCGAATTCTTCAACTGTCATATTATGTTGTTCGCGATAGCTTTTAATGATTTCACCGATATACATAATCGCCTCCACTTGAATTATATTAATACATTTTTATTTTATGTGAAAGTTCGATAAAACTCAAGTTAGATTGAAATGATACTTCATATTATTGATACATAATGGTTTTATATTATAAGATGAACATATAATGATACTGATATATATGGAAATGAAAAGAGGTTTGCTATGAAGACGAATAGAAAACAACTTTTAATTGTTTATATATGTTTAGCATTAGGGGCTTGGAGTGCTAGCGCTGGCATCAGCTTTAGTCAATCAAATAGAGATACGAATCAAACGCGTCGAGATAATACGATAATACAGCATAAGTCTGAAAAAACTGTTGACGATTCTGACCAAGGCAGTCCTGTTATTGCATCGTATTACAAAGATGGCAAAAAAAAGAAGAAAAAGAGTACTGCTGCTGATGAGACTAAGCTTTCAGAGAAACAAAAAGCAACTAAAGAATTGAATGAACATTCTTGGGTAGAAGAAGCGGGAAAACATCCCTTACCGTATGCGGTTGTGGAAGGGAACGCGGTCAGTGAAGAAGAGTTAGCCCACTGGTGGAAGGTTTTTAATGATCCCGTATTGGATCAATTAATTGATTTGACCCTCAAAAATAATCGGCAGTTAGAGGTAGCTCGTTCTCGAGTTAGACAAGGACGGTTACAGTTGGGTATTGCTGAAGCACAGCGATTACCTTGGCTAGATGCTTCCGGTTCATGGTCGGCTAATAGAGGTCAGGGTGAATGGGATTCAGACCGAGAAGCGATAAAGAATTTACCTATATCTGATAAGATGACGAGAAATGTAGAAACCGGTAAATTGGGAATTGATGCGCGATGGGAAATTGATATATTCGGAAGACAAAAAGCAAAATCACGTGCTGCATCGAATTCGTTACAAGCATCACAGGCGGATTTATATTCCACCTGGGTATCTTTGAGCGCGGAAACCGCATTACAGTATATGTCGTTAAGAACTTTACAGGAGCAATTGCGCATAACAGAAGATGATGTGAAGCGTCAACAGGAAGCGTTGGAACTGATTAAGATAAATAATCAGTCTGGTATTATTAATGAATTACCTGTGCAACAGGCTACATATGCATTATCTCAGACTCAAGCGGAGATTCCTTCATTAAAGAAAAATATAGCTTCCACAATGGCTGCTCTTTCTATATTGATAGGAACAGTTCCAGGCGAGATTGACGGGTTATTGATGGAAAATACTTCATTACCTACGGTGAATCCACACATATTTATCGGCATACCGGCGGAAGCTTTACGACAACGGCCTGATATTCAGGCGGCGGAACGACGTATTGCGGCGCAACAACAGAAAACCAAGGCTGCAAAGGCTGATCTTAAACCTAGATTTTCACTAAATGGCAGTATAGGCTTGGAGTCGTTTTCATCGGGAGGTCTTATTTCGGCTATCGGTAAAATGATAGGAATAGGACCATCTATCACTATGCCTATTTTCAATGCCGGTGCTATTCGTAAGAATATAAAAGTACAAACGGAAAAGGAACAGGAATACTTGGCACTTTACGAAGAGACTGTTTTGAAAGCTGTAGGAGAGGTCCGAAATGCGGTAACGGATGCATCTCAGGATCATATTAAGTCTGAGGAATTGAAATCTGCTGTAGAATCTGCACAGCAAGCGGAATCTTTGGCGCAAACCAATTTTGACTCCGGTCTTAGCGATTACTTAAGTGTTCTCGATGCACGAAGAAATGTATTGTCTGCAAGGCGGCAATATATCATGAGTCGGGGGCAAGAGTTTGCTGATACCGTTCGTTTATTCAAATCCTTAGGCGGTGGTTGGGAAGCCATGGACATGGATCAGGAGGCAGAGGCGGACTCGCATGCTAAGAAATAGTGTGAGAAACGGGGAATGATTATGAAAGAGAAACTTGATGTCATTAAAGGGTGGATGGCGAATAATAGAAAAAAGTGCGCAGGTATAATGATTGCCTTTCTAATAATTTTGGGTGGAGTAAGTTATTATGCTTATAATCAATACGAAGCGTACATTGCCTCTCATCATATTGTGTTGCAAGGCAACGTGAATCTGCGTGAAGTTAATGTTGCATTTCGGGGAAGTGACCGGATTGCCAGCCTTTTGGTGGATGAAGGTGCGGTGGTGAGCCAAGGGCAGATTTTGGGGTATTTACATTCTGATGAATTGAATCTTACTGTACAGCAGGCTAAGGCTACCATTGTAGCACAGGAAGCTATAGTGGCCAAGTTGCAGGCCGGCAGTAGACCAGAAGAAATCGCTCAAGCATCGGCACGAGTTACATCTGCAGAAGCTGCGTTAGCGCAATCGAAACAGGAAGCAGAGAAGTTACGAAAATCCTATAATGCTTCAAATGGTAAGGCCGTTAGTCGACAGTCTGTAGATGATATACAGGCGAAGGTGAAAGTATCGGAAGCCAAATTAAACGAGGCTCAGCAAGCATACAATTTAGCTGTCGCAGGGCCAAGACAGGAAGATATAGCACAGGCCCAAGCCCAATTGGATGCGATGAAAAGCGAACTGGCCCGTCAGGAGTTCTTGCTGAACCAATCTGTATTAACGTCCCCGATAGACGGTGTTATAACGGCCCGATTATTACAGGTCGGTGATATGGCTTCACCGAATACACCTGTATTTAAATTGGCTGAGAATACTAAGAAATGGGTTCGTGTATATGTGAACGAACGGGATTTAGGAAAAATTTATAACGGTATGGATGCAAATGTAACAACGGATACATATAAGAACGAACCGATTCACGGAACAATCGGATATATTTCTTCCGTAGCGGAATTTACACCTAAATCGGTAGAAACGGAGGATGTGCGTACTACACTTGTATATGAAGTGCGGGTATATGTAGATGATCCTGATAATCGTCTCCGTTTAGGAATGCCTGCCACTGTTTCCATTGATATATAGAGGTGTGCAGTGAATGATGTATATGCAATCGAAGGGTCACAATTATATAAAGAATTCCCCCTTGTCGGAGCTGATCCTATAATAGCATTGGACCATTTGGATTTTAAAATCCGGAAAGGCTGTTTAACTGCGTTGGTTGGTCCAGATGGGGCGGGAAAAACGACTTTGATTCGTTTGATAGCTGGTTTATTGGATGCCACGGCTGGTTCTTTAGAGGTCCTCGGAATGGATGTGAAAGCACATTCACAGGCAGTTCAAGATAGACTCAGTTATATGCCTCAGAAATTTGGGCTTTATGAGGAATTATCCGTCAGTGAAAACATGAATCTCTATGCAGATTTACACGGTATTCCTTTGCATGTGAGAACGAAGCGGTTTGAAAAATTACTGCATATGACAGGGCTAGCCAAATTTACTAAGCGTCAAGCCGGTAAATTGTCAGGTGGTATGAAGCAAAAGCTTAGCCTAGCCTGTACATTGGTGCGTTCTCCGGAGCTTTTATTGCTCGATGAGCCTACCGTAGGGGTAGATCCATTTTCAAGGCGGGAGTTATGGGAAATCTTAGAGTCGTTAGTACGTACAGATGGAATCAGCGTACTTGTTAGCACTGCATACTTAGATGAGGCGGAGCGTTGTAAAGATGTTTTCGTCCTCAATAAGGGGCACTTTTTAGCAACTGGGACACCGCATGAGTTGACTCAAATGTCTGAGGAACGATGCTTTCAGGTAAAGATTCCGAAGTCGTTGAGCATGAGAAATGTACAGGCCGCATTGATGGATGACAGGAAATGCGTGGCGGATGCCGTTCCGGAGGCCGGTGCCGTGAGGTACATAAAAACAAAAGAAATGCTTTCGATTCCTTGGCTTAGCGAGTACGGTATGGAGGAACAACCAGTTCAGAGCCGTTTGGAAGATACCTTTATGATGCTGTTAAAAGAGGATAAAATTGCCTCAAAACAAGGGGCTGAGCCTTTAGATAGTATCGATATGGATTTGAATGAAAGTGTGATAGAGAAAGAACGAAAACGTTTGTTGTCCCCAAATGAAATGGTTGAGCGTCCAGTAGAAATTTCCGTATCTCATTTGGTGAGGACATTCGGTGATTTTACGGCGGTAGCTAATACATCATTTACGGTGCAGCGCGGAGAAGTATTCGGATTGCTTGGACCAAACGGAGCCGGCAAGACGACGACATTTCGTATGTTGTGTGGATTATTACCTGTAACGAGCGGGGATTTACGTGTAGCCGGTGTTGATGTCGTTAAATCTCGTACGGCAGCAAGAAGCAATTTCGGATATGTAGCGCAAAAGTTTTCTTTGTACGGCAATTTGTCCGTTATGGAAAATCTAGAATTTTTTGCTGGTGTGTACGGTTTGTACAGTCAAAAAAAGGATGATCGAATAGAAGCTGTTATCAAGGAGTTTCGTCTAAATGATGTGCGAGATATGATAGCCGGTGATTTGCCTGGTGGTTATAAACAGCGCTTGTCCATGGCGGCTGCCTTAATGCATGAGCCTAAAATTCTTTTTTTGGATGAGCCCACAAGTGGTATTGATCCTCTTACACGGCGTAATTTCTGGCGACAGATTACTTCTTTATCAAAGCGAGGAACAACGATTATTATTACGACTCATTTTATGGATGAATCGGAATATTGTGACCGTATTATGATTCAGGATGCAGGAAAACTCGTTGTACTGGGAACACCTGATGAAGTTAGACGGATTGCCGGCGATGAGAATTGTACTATGGATGAAGCGTTTATCTCCGTCATACTAAAAAAACGGGAACAGGAGGATGACGTATGAACGGATTTATAAGACGGTTTTCCTCATTGGTATACAAGGAGACCTTACAAGTATTGCGCGACCCTAGCACTATTTTGTTGGGTGTTGTGCTACCTATACTACTTATTATCCTCATCGGCTCAGGGGTTACTTTGGATGTTAAACACGTGCCGATAGCAGTGGTTATGGAACGGCAAGATTCTATGACCCAGAGTGTGTATGACTCCTTATACGGCTCTGAGTACTTTCAACCTATAGCGGTTCGCGATAGAAAAACGGCGGAACTATTGATGGAAAAACGAAAGGTAGATGCCATATTGGTGATTCCACAGGACTTTTCTGCTCAAGTTATGCGTGGACAAGGGAAAGTGCAGGGAATTTACTACGGTGTCGATACTTCGGTAGCGATGAGCATAGAAAGTTATGTAAACTCAGCTATTAATTTATGGGCCGTTAAGAATATTCCGTTTATGCTACGTGGTGGATATATAACAATGAACCATCGCATGTGGTTTAATGAAGCAAATACAAGTACCTGGTTTTTGATTCCTGGGCTCATCATGATTATCATGACGATTGTATCCGTCTTTCTTACGGCGGTTGTTATGGCTAGAGAATGGGAACGTGGTACTTTTGAGGCTTTATTCGTTACACCAGTTAAGCCTATTGAAATTATTTTGGCTAAGGTAGTGCCTTATTATGTATTGGCCATGTTGGGGCTGTTGTTTTGCCTCGGTGTTTCGTATTTCTTTTATGAAGTACCTATGCGTGGTTCCTTATGGATCATCTGCATCGTGTCCACATTGTATTTGATTGTTTCCTTAAATATGGGACTACTTATATCTGCGTTTACGAAGAAACAGTTCTTAGCTTGTCAAATGGCGTTACTTACCAGTTTTTTACCGGCGTTGATATTGACGGGGTTTTTATTTGATCCACATTCACAACCTGTGGTGATTCAATATATTTCACGGCTTTTACCTCCTACATATTTTTTAGAATTACTGAAATTATTGTTCCTAGGTGGAAATAACTGGTATTTGATTATTAAAAATAGTGCCGTATTATCGGGTTTTGCTATTTGCTTTACAATATTGACAATTTATATTACGCGGAAGAAGGTGGAATAATGAATTGGCGCCTGTATTGGAATCAAATTGTCTCCATCATATGGAAAGAGCTATTAGCCACCTTTAAAGATCCGAAAACTCGTATAATCTTACTGTTACCGGTTATTATTCAAGGGTTCCTCTTCGGTTACGCCGCAACCTATAATCTCAACAAGGTTCCCTATGTATTGATTGATGAAAGTCATACGCAGACCGCAGCTGCATTAGAATCGACTATTAATTCATCCGGTGTTTTTGAACTGTATCAATCTGCGAACTCTCCGGATATAATCGCACCACTAATAGACTCCAACAAGGTTATTTTGGCGGTTATCATACCTCAGGATTTTGAAGAAAACTTAAAGCATAAACAACCTACATCTATTACTGTTATTGTAAATGGAACGAATACAATGACTTCAGGTCTTGTTGCAGCCTATATGGGGCAAATCATTTCTCAATTCAATCAGACTTGGTTAGGTGTTGATCATAAGGGAATCACGATTGAATCTCGTACCTGGTACAATGAAAATCAGCAGTCTTCATGGACTTTCTTGACAGGTCTCGTTATATTGATCAGTATGACACAAGTTATCATGTTGGGGGGGTTATCTGTGGCGAGAGAACGAGAGCAGGGGACCTTTGATCAATTATTGGTGACGCCTGTATCATCTATGCAAATTTTGATTGCAAAGTCTATACCACCCATGATAATAGGACTGTTTCAAAGTACTGTATTGTTATTAATAGCCATGTTTTGGTTTAAAGTTCCATTTCGGGGCAACATATTTCTTGTGTATGCCGTGTTGTTTACATTTATAAGTAGTAGTATTGGATTGGGGTTATCTATTTCGGCTATTGCAAAAAATATGCAGCAAGTTCTCGTATATGTTTTTGTCTTTCTTTTTCCACTAGCATTATTGTCCGGATTAATCACACCTGTACATAACATGCCGAAAATATTGCAATATCTTACATATGGAAATCCTATGCGGTTTTCTGTTGATGCAATGCGCAGGATTTATTTAGAAGGTGCAGGATTGACGGATATTTGGTTTAATTTTATTCCTATGATTATCCTAATCATTATAAGCATGTCCATAGCAGGATGGCTATTTAGAAATCGCGTTGGATAAAGCTAATGATTAGATTGTTAAACTTTTTATATTTTGTTATAACAATACGGCAGACCTATATAGCATTTTTTTATTAATAAATATGCTACTGCCGTATTGACTAAATGAATGTAGACTGTTAGAATAAAGGCATAGAAAATATCATATTTGGGAATAGGTGCTGAAAAGCATAATAGAGAAGCCGGTTAAAGGCCGGCACGGTCCCGCCACTGTATGGTCGAGCGAGTCTAAATTAAGTCACTGGGAAACTGGGAAGGCTAGATTAGCGACGACGCCGAGTCAGGAGAACTGCCTATTCAACATTCACCATTTGACCTACGAGAGATAGGGAGGAGAAGTTAATAGCTCCTTTTTACGTACCCGTAAAAAGGATTTTTTAGTTCTATTGAATCTAAATTGCATTATAGTTGATTTAGATTTTAGTTCTATACGACCTAAATGTCGTGCTATGGTCATGGTGGATTACCTTTTTGGTATTACCAGCATGACATATGTTATGACTGTTAATATATTTTATGGTAAATGTAGGGCATGCATTTATTCATCATCATCCTAAAAAAGAGGCTGACCCAGGGTTCTAGTAGTTCGGATTCTGGGTCAGTCTCTTTTTATTTTGCAAATATTAATTATCGGTAAGATCTTTTAGATAGAGGTCTGTAGCGTTAAGCTTTAGATGAAGTGTAAATAGATATAGAATCGTAGAATAATTAAGAGCTTTTAGATTTAGAATTTGCTTTGGGTTTACATAAATCGTAAGGTGTAATTAGATAGTTGTTTTTCTTTGAATCTATTTTTAGATGTATGAATTTTAAGTCATTTAAAAAAAATGATTGACGATGAATTCCATACATGATATTATTATTTCAGTTGAGACGCGGGAGTGGCGGAATTGGCAGACGCACCAGACTTAGGATCTGGCGCCTTACGGCGTGGGGGTTCAAGTCCCTTCTCCCGCACCAACTTTATTGCACCTTTAGAGGTGTATTTTTTTTGCCTAAAATTAAGTAGTTAACGTGGATATTCATATCGATAAACACATAGAATCTGATAGCAAGATAGGTACAGAGTTAACTACTATGTTATATGTTATAATAAATGAGATAAATGAGTTAGAACTATTTAATTAATACAATCATAGTAATACTATATGGTGCAGTATGAATAATACATTAACAAAACTGCTTTCACAGAACCCATCCTTTGTGGATGGGCTAAACGCATTTCAGCGTAAGGGAAAGTCAGTCATATATGGTCTTAGTGGATCTCAAAAAAGTTTCCTCTTAAGCCAATCTTTTTCTGCAGGTCTTAAAAAGCCTGTAGTCATCGTAGTCCATGATAAGGATCATAAGGAGATGTGGGAGCGAGATTTAGCTTTCTTTTGGCCTAATGTGCCAGTCCAATCATTTCCTATAACAGATCATGTAGACTTTACAACTGTAGCACGTAGTCTTGAAAATCAAGGTGCACAAATGCGAGCATTAGCATTATTAGCATGGCAAGAGCCGGCAGTAGTCATTGCCAATGCTGAAGAGGTTACACAATATGTTGTATCCCCTCATTATTTAAAGGGGCAATCGTTGCATTTTGCTTTGAATGATGCAATTGAACGTGATGTAGCTCTTGAACAGCTCGTAACAATTGGATATGAACGCGTAGACCAGGTGGAACAACGTGGTCATTTTGCTGTGCGCGGAGATATTTTGGATATTTATCCTGTAAATAGTGATCATCCGATTCGTATTGAATTCTTTGGAGATGAGATTGATACATTGCGTTTCTTCTCTGTTGAGAATCAACGTTCTATTGAACAAATCGAATCCTATACGGTGACGCCTTTCTTTCTTGGTCAAAGTGATGCGGATAGCACTCTATTATCTTATGTGAAAGATGGCACTTTGATTTATGATGAGCCAGGTCGTATTCAAGAGGCGTTAAAGAAATTCTTAAAAGAAGATCCTACACATCGGAAAAATCATTGTGATTGGAATGAACTACAACGCACTGTAGATGCTACGAATCAAGTGGCTTTCACGTTTATGCAACAACGTTCTATTGGTCTCACTGGATTTAACCCTATTGGTATTCAAGGGAAGACGATGACGAGCTTTGAGCGTCAAATTCCCCTATTAACAGATGAAATTAAACAATGGCATCGTTTAAATCATCAAGTGGTACTCGTATTAAATAATCAGCAACGACGAGAAGGTATTGAGCGCGCCCTTGAAGGGGAGAATATTGCATTTATTCATAGTGATACATGGATAGCAAAGCCAAACACCGTCGTTATTTTAAAGGGCTTATTAACAGATGGTTTTGAATTGCCCAATAGCCATCTCGTAGTTGTCGTAGAAGGCAATATTTACGGACAACAAAAGCGCAAGCTTCGAAATAAGCCTAAAAAGGGCCAAGAAATCAATTATTTTACAGATTTAACGCCTGGTGACTATGTAGTACATAATATGCATGGTATCGGCAAGTATATTGGTCTTAAAACAATTGAGACGGAAGGCATTCACCGCGATTATATTGAGATTGCTTATGCTGGAACGGACAAACTGTTCTTACCAGCTAATAATTTAGATCAACTGCAAAAATATATTGGCAACGAAGGTGATGTGCCACGTATTAATAAGATGGGTGGTCGTGACTGGAGCAAGGTTGTTTCAAAGGCAAAAAAATCTATTGATGATTTAGCAGATAAACTCGTTGAGATATATGCACAACGAGAAATCACAGAAGGTTTTGCATTCTTGCCAGATCAACCATGGCAGCAAGAGTTTGAAGATGCATTCCCCTATGAGGAAACGGAAGACCAATTACAGGCTACCGCAGAGATTAAAGAATCCATGGAAAGACCTGTTCCTATGGATCGCTTGCTCGCTGGTGATGTAGGTTTTGGTAAAACGGAAGTGGCTATGCGCGCCATTTTCAAGGCTGTTATGAGCGGAAAACAAGTAGCAGTACTTGTACCAACTACGGTTTTAGCACAGCAACATTTCCAAACTTTTTTGAATCGCTTTGCTCCATTTGGGGTGAAAGTAGATGTGCTTAATCGATTCCGAACTACATCAGAGAAAAAACAAATTCTAAAAGGTGTAGAGGATGGATCTATTGATGTTCTTATTGGAACTCATTCATTACTTAACAAAAAGGTGGTATTCAAAGACTTAGGAATGCTTGTTGTAGATGAGGAGCAACGTTTTGGGGTAGCACAAAAAGAAAAGTGGAAAGAGTGGGCTAGCAATATCGATGTACTCACATTGAGTGCTACACCGATTCCGCGGACTTTACATATGTCCCTCGTTGGCGTTCGAGAAATGTCTGTTATCAATACTCCGCCAGAGGAGCGATTGCCTGTTCAAACCTATGTGGTGGAATACGATATGAATCTCATAGCAGATGCTATCAAACGAGAACTTGCAAGAGGTGGACAGGTCTATTTCGTATATAACCGTGTCGCGTCCATTAATCACATGGGAGAACTATTAGAATCCGCATTGCCTGGCTTGCGTTATGCTGTTGCTCATGGACAGATGACAGGCCGTCAAATTGAGGAGATTATGACCGATTTCTATGAAGGTCATTATGATGTACTCTTGTCCACGAGCATTATTGAAACCGGCTTAGATATTCCTAATGCAAATACTATCATCATTTATGATGCGGATCGCTTAGGTTTATCTCAGCTATACCAAATGCGAGGCCGTGTAGGACGCTCTCGTAGACGTGCTTATGCATACTTTATGTATCGGCCAGATAAAATACTTTCAGAGGCAGCTGAAAAGCGTTTGAAAGCCATAGAGGAGTTCACCGAGCTCGGCGCAGGATTTAAGTTAGCCATGAGAGATTTAGAGATTCGCGGTGCTGGTAATCTATTAGGTTCACAGCAACATGGTAATATCGCATCCGTGGGCTTTGGCATGTACGTGAGCATGTTAGAAGAAGCGATTGCAAAGGCTCAAAATAAAGAGGTTGAGCGAGATGTATCCATTGATCCAGCTATCGACTTAGAGGTAGATGCGTTTATTGATGATGCGTATATCAAAGATAGTGCTCGTAAGATTTCTGTATACCAACGATTGTTACATATTAAATCTAAAGAGCAACTCGACGATATGACGGATGAGCTCATTGATCGCTTCGGTACACCAACCGATCCAGTAGACCGTTTGTTGCGTATTGCTCAAATTAAGGAGCAAGCACGTCTACTGGGCATTAAGAGTATCGTCCGTAGAGATAAGCAGCTCACCATCCATTGGTATGACGATTCTAAAATGGCCGATTGGGACATGGGGGCTGTACGAGAAGATTTATGGAAAAAAATGAAGTTTATGGACACCAAGCCAGCCACATTATATGTGAATCTTAATGGCATGAAAGGTTCTGTTTTGACCATTACGGAAGCGGTGATAAAGGCTCTTAGCCACAAGTCACCGACTAAGGAGGGCCTATGAATCGATTTTTAAAAGGAGCCATGATTTTAACCTTAGCCGGTATTATCGTGAAGGTCATCGGTGCGTTTAGTAAGGTTCTTATTGCACGGATTTTAGGTGGTGAAGGAATTGGCCTATATATGATGGCCTATCCAATCTATCAAATTATCATTAGTATTTCTGCTGCAGGTATTCCTGTAGCCATATCTATTATGATTGCAGAGAAACTTGCTAATGATGATATGCGAGGCGTACAACAAGTATTTTCCGTATCTTTAAGGGTACTCGCTATATTAGGGCTGGTATTTAGTTTGGCCTTATATGGTAGTGCGCAATGGCTCGTAGACAATCAAATCATCACCGATCCACGTGCTTTAATTGCTATTCAGTTATTATCTCCAGCCATTTTTGTAGTGACCATCCTGAGCTGTTTTAGAGGGTATTTCCAAGGTTTCCAATATATGGTGCCTACTGGTACGAGTCAAGTATTTGAACAGATTTTTCGTGTGTCATCTATGGTAGGTTTGGCATACTACTTCATTGATCGTGGACTCCATTTAGCGGCAGGTGGTGCGACCTTTGCTACATTCCCAGGCGTATTGGCAGGGTTACTTGTATTAATTTATTTTTACTACCGACAACGTAATGTTCGAGAGAAGATGCTTTCACAACAGAATCCTAATGCTGTTTATGAAAGTAATGGCACCGTAGTTAAACGCTTGTTTAGCCTTGCTATACCTGTTTCTATGGCGAATATTATGCTTCCTATGGTATCACTCATTGATACATTTATCGTCCCAAAACGATTGATGGATATTGGATACTATCTCAATGAAGCAACTACACAATTTGGCTATTTAACGGGTATGGCAACATCTCTGATTGGGTTGCCAATTATTCTAACTACGTCCTTAGCCGCTAGTCTTGTACCAGCCGTATCTGAGGCCCATACTCAAGGTGATGTACATCGCATCGTGAAACGGGCGGAGACGGCGATTAAAATTGCTAATATGTTTACGATTCCAGCCTGTATTGGTCTCTGCGTATTAGCTACACCAATATCGCAATTAATATATGCAACACCCCACGCAGGGCCTGTTATTGCTGTTATTAGCTTGAGTATTATGTTCCTCGGTTGGCAGCAGGTTACTGCAGGTGTTTTACAAGGTTTAGGAAGAACAGTAATTCCTATGGTGTCGATTTTTATCGGCTTATTAGTGAAGACATTCTTAGATTATGAATTGACAGGCAGTGTTGAGTTGGGCATTAATGGTGCAGCTTGGGCGACGAATTTAAACTTTGCTATTGCAGCGCTTATTAACTATATTTTTGTAAAAAAATATGTAGGTTCGGTATTCAACACATTAGAGTTATTAAAAATAATAGTATCTGCCATGGCCATGGGTGGTGCTACACAAGTCATCTATGTGAGCACTGTTGATTTATTAGGCAATGGTGGCGCTGTGGCTGCAGCAATTGTAGTGGCTATTTTTGTATATGGTTTATCGTTATGGCTTACTAAAGCTGTCGTAAAAGATGATATATACCATTTCCCAATCATAGGCAAGCGCATACAAGCTCGACGCAATAGGGAGGAAGCAAAGCTATATGAAGAACAATATTGATATTCAACCTTTAGTCGATGTAGTGAAAACTTTGCGTGCACCAAATGGCTGTCCTTGGGATCAAAAGCAAACGCATGAATCTTTACGCCGCTATTTTATAGAAGAGACTTACGAAGTAGTAGATGCCATTGATAATAAAGATATGCCAAATCTTCGTGAAGAGTTAGGTGATGTATTATTGCAAGTTGTCTTTCACAGTCAATTGGCAGAGGAAGCTGGTCATTTTACACTTCAAGATGTAATTAATGATGTCGCTGAAAAAATGATTCGTCGTCATCCTCGTGTTTTTAATCCTGAAAAAGATGAAAAGTCATACACTTGGGATGAATTAAAGGCACAAGAAAAGAAAAATATTCAAAATTCTGTATTGGATGGTGTATCGAAAAGTTTACCTGCTTTAATGGCGGCTTATAAGCTCCAAGAAAAGGCTGCAAAGCTAGGATTTGACTGGGATGAGCTTGATCCTGTTTGGGCTAAAGTTTCCGAAGAAATGGGGGAATTTAAGGAGGCTATTGACCAAAATGATAGAGAAAATATGGAAAAAGAAGCAGGAGATGTGCTTTTTTCCTTGATTAATCTATTCAGATGGTATAAAATAAGCGGTGAAAATGCACTAAATCGCACAAACACAAAGTTCCGACAGCGTTTTTTACATGTAGAAGCTTGTGTTAACCAAAGCGATCGCTCATGGGAAGACTTTTCATTAGCTGAGCTCGATGCTTTTTGGGAGGAGGCTAAAGTGCAGGAAAAGTAACCTAGAGGTTTATACACTTCTAAGGTATTGTAATTTTAAGGAGGTTCTGTCATGAACAAAACAGAATTAATCGCAAGTGTTGCACAAAAAACTGAATTAACTAAAAAAGATGCTGAAAAAGCAGTAAAAGCTGTATTTGACACAGTAGCTCAAGAATTAGCAGCTGGTGGCAAAGTACAAGTTATCGGCTTCGGTACTTTCGAAGTTCGTGAACGCGCAGCTCGTGAAGGCCGTAACCCACAAAACGGTAAAACTATCACAATTGCAGCTTCCAAATCCCCTGCATTCAAAGCTGGTAAAGGTTTGAAAGAACAAGTTAACGCTGCAAAAGCTAAAAAACGCAAAAAATAATCCATATTGGATGTGAAAGAGACCTTTCGAGGTCTCTTTTTTTTATCTATTTATGGTATAATGCACAGAGAAAGGGTGCATTATGAATAACGAAACATCAAGGAAGGTTCTCATCGTGTCTGCCTCAATCGGCACTGGACATATGCAAGCCGCAAGAGCCATAGAAGAATATTGGAAAGAAAAAGAGCCACAAGCATCAATTACCCATGTTGATTTTCTTGATACAGAAACTATGTCTGTAGAGCATTTAATTAAGGGTACCTATATCAAGATGATTGACGTATTCCCCATGCTCTATGATATGATTTATCGCGTATCGAAAGGGGAAAAACGAGGGACCATTATGCAAACCGCATTGTCGTACCTACTTAAAAGCCGCATGCTTAAACTAGTACAACAAGAAGAGCCAGATGTAATGGTCTTTACACACCCATTTCCTTGTGGGGCGGCATCGATTTTAAAACGTCAAGGTCATATAGATGTGCCACTAGTGGCTATTATGACAGATTTTAGTAGTCATCAGTTTTGGCTCTATCCACAGATTGATGTTTACTATGTTGCAACAGAATCTATGGTACCTGAAATGGTAGCTTCAGGTATCGATGAATCTCGTATTCATGTATCTGGCATTCCAGTGCGGCGATCTTTTTTTCGTGATGCTATTGAAGAGTATAGCTTAGAGGAACCTGTGAAAGTTCTTGTTATGGGTGGTGGCCTGGGTCTAGGCTCTCTTGAGACGGCTTTAAAACATCTAGATGAAGTAAATGGTATTGGTGAAATTACCGTTGTAGCCGGACAAAATACGTCTCTTTACGAATCGTTAGTTGTCCTTAGTGAATCTATGAAGACGAAGACCACCGTATATGGTTATACTACCAATATTTCTGAGCTCATGAAATCATCGTCTTTGCTCGTTACAAAACCTGGTGCATTGACCTGTATGGAGGCTGTTACAATCGGATTGCCAATGGTATTCTTTAATGCTATCCCAGGGCAGGAAGAGGCAAATGCAGAACTATTAGAGCAACGGGGGTGTGCTCGTTGGGCTCGTGATATTCATAACTTAGAAGATGTGGTAACTGCACTGTTAATTAATTCTCCGCGACTTCAACAAATGTCTGAGCGAGCTCGCGAATGGCATGTGGATGGGGCTGCTGATATTGTAAATAGTCTCATTGAAATTTTAGATGGTAGTGCACAAGATGAGCTTGTGAAAGCTCAAGAGGCAATTAGCTAACCAATATAGAAAAAGCGATGACCAAAAGGGCCATCGCTTTTTTCTATTGATACTGTTCAATATGTTCTTTTCGAAGTTTTTGTAATGTGACTAAGAAAGCATCCGTACTTTCTGCACCATCCAATAAATCTTTTAATTGGTAAGAGTCATCAAGGGTAACACTCCATTGGAAGGAGTCGTTATCGTCGTACACATTGAATACGACTGGTGTCTCTAAGTCCTCTGGCATATAGCCGTCATCATCGGACACAGTTGCATACGTGCCATCCTCTAAGAGCTCGGTAAATAATGTGTCATACCCATCAATGTCGATAAGTTCAAAGTTGATACTTTCATAAAAGTCTAAAACCATATCCGTCGCCATGTGGACCTCCTCATGAATATATATGTTACGTTTATTCTACTGAGGGCGCCTGTTACTGTCAATGGTAATGTGTAGTATAATAAATAACAGAATTACAAAATAGGAGCGGAATATGAACGTTATTAGTTTACAGAACATAGAGAAATCATATGGCACAAGGCTACTGTTTAAAGAGGTGAGTATGACTTTTACCACGGAAAAACGATTAGGTCTTGTGGGCATCAACGGAACGGGTAAGTCTACATTTCTAAAAATATTAGCAGGACAAATGGAAGCTGATAAAGGCACCATTGAGCGTAATGGTAAGGCTAGCATTTATTACTTAGCGCAGACACCTGATTTTGATGCGGAAGCTACTTTGCTTGAGGCCGTTCTTGATGGAAATCATCCTCGGTTGCAAATGGTAAAAGCTTTTGAACGTATTAGTCGTGAGTATCGCCAAATGCAAGAGTCTGGTAAAGACGATGCTAAAATATCTCGCAACTATATGAATGCATTGGAGCAAATGGATCAACAAGACGGGTGGCAGGTAGAGCAAGAGGCGCGCATTATTTTATCTAAATTGGGCTTTCCTGATGTGGAGCAAAAGGTAGCTATGTTATCAGGAGGGCAAAAGCGTCGTCTTGCATTGGGGCAAGCATTGCTATATCCATGTGATCTTTTATTACTAGATGAGCCGACTAACCATTTGGATGAAGATAGTATTGATTGGCTAGAGTCGTATTTGAGTGTACGTCAAGGAGGATTATTAATCAGTACCCATGATAGATATTTCCTCGATTCCGTATGTAATGGTATTTTAGAGCTATCAAATCGTCATATGTATCAATACGATGGCAATTATGAAGAATTTATTGCCTTGAAAGCTGATCGAGAGGCTCGTGAAGCTGCTACGGAAGAAAAACGACGTCAATTTTTAAAACGAGAAATCGAATGGGTACGTCGTGGTGCTCTGGCTAGAACTACAAAACAAAAGGCTCGTCTTGACCGTTACGAAAAATTAAAGAATATGGAGAAAACCCGCCGTCCGGATCAAATGGATCCTATTGCGCTGAAGACACGTTTAGGAAAAACCATCTTTGATATTGAGCATTTAGAGTTTTATTTTGATGAACGTCCTATGATTAAGGACTTTACCTATCACGTGGTACGCCATGATCGTATCGGTATAGTAGGGCCCAATGGTGTTGGTAAATCTACCTTTATGAATATCCTTGATGGCACCTACGAAGCGACGAGAGGCACTATTGGTAAAGGTGAGACCGTTCGCATTGCTCATTTTAAACAAGAGCTACCTGAATTTGATGAAGATATGCGCGTTCTCGATTATATTCGTGAGGACCACTCTTATATGGTACTCGGTGATGGGTCTACATTGAGCGCAGGACAAATCCTTGAGCGATTCCTTTTTACCCCAGAATTACATGGTGTACCGATTCGAAAACTCTCTGGCGGGGAACGTCGTCGTTTATACCTCTTAAAATTGTTGATGAGCGCCCCTAACGTATTATTGCTGGACGAACCGACGAATGATCTTGATGTTCCAACATTGGAGGTATTAGAGGATTTCCTTGACTCCTTTAGTGGCGTCATCATCACCGTTTGCCATGATCGGTACTTCCTAGACCGCGTAGTGGATAAACTGTTTGTCTTTACAGGCGATGGGCATATTGAAATCGTTCATGGCTCGTATTCTGACTACAAAGATGCTCTTGATGAAAGTAGTGGTAGCAAGCGCCCATTCTATATGCCAAATGATAATATACCGGCTAATTCCAAAACGGTACGAGCTGTAGAAGGTGGAGAGGCTGATAGCGATGACTCTGTTGATAATCAATCTAATAGGGTAGATACCCTTGGAAATGATAATGTTGTAGCTGGTGATGAAACAGATACTTTCAAAGAAATACCAAAGAAGGGTCTCAATAAAGCAGAAGAAGCGGAGTATGCCAAAATTATGGATGAATTGCCTAAGCTAGAACATTTAGTGAAGGGCCTCGATGTTATGATAAGCCAAGTGGCTACTGATTATGAAAAAATGCAGTCACTGATGGAGGAACGAGAAGAAACACAGACTCAAATAGATGCGCTCACTGAACGGTGGATGGAATTAGAGGAACGCCTATAACTCCTTTTATCATGCTATTTTTTAATATCTGTTATGCAAAGGAATTACGTGTAAGTTTATTGATAAAACTCACAATGTATAGTATAATTTCTACGATTAACGATAACAACGTTACCTAAGTAGGAGGAACTCATGAGTAAGTACCAATTTTTAGACCGTCGCGTGCCAATTGAAGACGGAAATATTGCATTAGTACAAGATTTAACTAAATGTAAAAACTGCTCCTTATGTCGTAAAGCTTGTGCTGTAGACATGGGTGTATTTGATTATTATGATTTAACAACGAATGGGGATCATCCAATTTGTATTCATTGTGGTCAATGTGCATCTATTTGCCCATTCGATTCCATTAATGAACGTTCTGAGATTGATGAAGTAAAAGCAGCTATTGCTGATCCTAATAAAATCGTCATTTTCCAAACTGCGCCTGCCGTACGTGTTGGTTTAGGCGAGGAATTTGGCCTTGAGGCTGGTACGTTTGTAGAAGGTAAAATGGTGGCTGCTCTTCGTAAATTGGGTGGTGACTATATTCTTGATACAAACTTTGGTGCGGACATGACTATCATGGAAGAAGCATCTGAGTTATTAGAACGCGTTATTAATAGTGATGCAGTATTGCCTCAATTCACATCTTGTTGTCCTGCTTGGGTTAAGTTTGCGGAAACATTCTATCCAGAATTCTTGCCAAACCTATCTACGGCTAAGAGCCCGATTGCTATGCAAGCGCCTACACAAAAAACTTATTTTGCTGAAAAAATGGGCCTTGATGCAAAACAAATCGTTGCCGTTGCAGTAACACCATGTACAGCTAAGAAATTTGAAATTCGTCGCGATGAAATGAATTCCTCTGCGGAATACTGGGATACACCAGAAATACGCGATACAGACTACTGTATTACTACACGGGAACTTGCAAAATGGTTGCGCGCAGAAGAAATCAATTTTGATGATCTTGAAGATTCTGCTTTTGACCCATTGATGGGTGAAGCTTCTGGTGGTGGTATCATTTTCGGTAACACTGGTGGTGTTATGGAAGCGGCTATGCGTGCGGCTTACAAAATGGCGACAGGTGAAGATGCACCTCAAACATTGATTCCATTTGAAGCTATTCGTGGCATGGATGGTGCTCGCGAAGCAGACGTAGTGATTGGCGATAAAACATTACACGTAGCGGCAGTTCATGGTACAGGTAATTTGCGTAAGTTCATCGAACGCATGCGTGCAGAAAATATCCATTATGACTTCATTGAAGTAATGGCTTGTCGTGGTGGCTGTATCGGTGGTGGTGGACAACCACGCGTTAAATTGCCGATGGCTGACAAAGCTCGTGAGGCTCGTATTGCTTCCTTGTATACTCGCGATGCAGAAGTAACTGTAAAAGCTGCTTGTGATAATCCAGATATCCAAAAATTGTATGCTGAGTTCTTTGATGGCAAACCTATGAGCCACAAAGCACATCACATGTTACATACTACCTTTGTGAACCGTTCTGAAGATTTAGGCCCTAATGGCGCTTGTACGCCTGCTACATGCCCTACATCCGTACCTAATTTGAAAAAGGCGGCAGAGGCAGCTAAAGCGGCGGCAGAAGCTAATAGCTAAGAGTTGATAGTTACTAGTTAATAAAAAGCACAAAGATAGCTAAGAAATATAAAGCAGATAGTTGATATGTTAGTCAGCTATCTGCTTTTTTTATCTACTTTATATAGTGGAAATATGGTCAATAAAAGCTTTCACAGATGTAGATTCTATATATGCCATATACGCATAGGGGTTAAAATATAGAGATTGGTAAATTGGTTTAGGAATTACCTGTAGTATGCTATAATTAAATTGTTATTATAGAAGCAATCAATACTGGTTCGGGAGGATCTTCATGGCTTTTAAATTAAAAGGAAAAGAAGAAAAGTTTTTCAGTATTTTGGAAAAGCATGCTGCACTAACTTATGAAAGTGCGGAAATGATGGAACGCGTGTTTAAGGGGGATATCTCTAAGGAAGAGGCATTTCTTGAAATTGATACAAAGGAAAAAGCTGCCGATGAATTAGTAAATGAAACTGTAGAGCGTTTACGCAAAACATTTATCACTCCAATGGATCGTGAGGATATTCAGCTTTTGATTGACCAATTGGATACTACATTGGATAATATCAAAGAAATCATGGATAAAATGGTTATGTATCACGTTGGCAAACCAAGTGATGGTGCTATTCGCATGAGTGAAATTGTTGTTAAATGCGTTAAGCATATCAATAAATCCATTGGTTATATGGGGAGTCTTAAAAAGGATCATGTGAAGGTAGAGGGGCGTGTTCACCAAGTATTGAAACTTGAGTCTGAAGCGGATAATATTTATCATGAAGAAATGGCTAAGCTCTTTACAGAGTGTACAGATCCAATTGAAATTATCAAATGGAAGGAAATCCTTAGCGCTATGGAAGATGTAATCGATGGCTGCGAAGATTTGGTTGGTACATTCCGCCGGGTAGTATTGAAGTATGCTTGATGCTCATTATTTAGTATGGCTAGTTGTATTTTTAGCATTAGCCTTTGACTATATCAATGGCTTTCATGATACGGCGAATGCCATTGCCACATCCGTTTCTACACGAGCTATTGAGCCTAAAAAGGCAATTATGATGACCGCTGCTCTCAATTTTTTGGGTGCAATGGTTAGTACAGGTGTTGCAAAGACTATCGGTGGTGATATAGTAATGTCGCCATCTCTTATCGATAGTGGTATTATTTCTGCAGCCCTTATCGGTGCCATTACATGGAATCTTTTAACTTGGTATTGGGGGATCCCAAGTTCCTCATCCCATGCTTTGATTGGTGGTATCATCGGTGCTGTGGGTTGGTCTGTAGGATTTGACGCATTGAATGAGGCGGGGATTTTAAAAATCTTTTTGTCTCTTATTTTATCTCCGATTGTAGCCATGATTGGTGGCTATATTGTGATGAAAGTATTGTTGCTTATTTTCGGTAGATTTTCTCCAATTGCTTTAAATGATCGATTTAGATCCATGCAAATTGTATCAGCAATTATGATGGCATTTTCTCATGGTTCTAATGATGCACAAAAAGCGATGGGGATAATCACATTAACCTTACTTAGCGGTGGTTTCATCGATACATTAGATGTACCGATTTGGGTAAAACTTTGTTGTGCTACTGCAATGGCTATGGGTACTGCTGTAGGCGGTTGGAAAATTATCTCTACAATGGGTACCAAGATTTTCAAACTAGAAACTATTAATGGGTTCGCTGCTGATTTAAACTCGGCGATTACTATTTTTACAGCTACATTCTTACATTTGCCTGTAAGTACTACACACGTAGTAAGTGGTTCTTTACTAGGTGTAGGCTCTTCTAAACGTATTAAAGCCGTTAACTGGGGCGTAGCAAGATCTATGGTTATGGCTTGGTTTGTAACGATTCCATTATCTGGCATCGTTGCCGCTATTGCTTATGAAGTAGGTCACTTACTATTTGGCTAATTCATATACTTTTTATTATAGTAAAAAAGACTGCAAACGCAGTCTTTTTTGTTTATCAAAATATTCTTGCTATATTGTCATATTTATAAATAATTTGCTTTTCTATTTTAAAATTCTATTTACTATATGTGTACGTGATAGTATCTAAATAGTCTAAAAATATAGAAATAAACTGGTTTGTAAATACTATATTCTATAAAAGAGATTTATCTATATTTGGCAACATTAATGTTACAATTCAAGTTGAATAGGGAAAAATACTTATAAATATGTGTTTTGTTGATTATGCATTTTACTAATAAATGAAGTTTATTACTAATTTATAGGCTGTTAAGAGGTTGTTTAAAGTGAATGGCTATTGCATACTTATGTATACGAGGTTATACTATCGGTAGAAGGAGTTTTTCAAGTGAAAAGTGAGGTATGTATATGGCATGGGGTGGATCTAGACGCGGTGCCGGGCGCCCACGTAATCCTATTAAACGTATTGGTAGAACCTTTCGACTCAGTGATGAAGAGTTTCTTTCGCTAAAGCCATTGATCATGGCTATTAAGGCAAATAATGATAAACGATATAGGCAACAATATAGTCGAGAAGTATAAATAATCAGGCATTGTCACAGCATATACAATTTAATACATTTTAAATCTATTTTACAATAATTCATTATTTCTAAATCTTTCAACTACAACACATCTTTACTCTCTAAAACAATATGCTGTGTACAATACAAGTAGTACGAAAAGGTCCCAATTCATTTGAATTGGGACCTTCTTCGTTATATATAATATACAAAACATATTACATATATTACTCTATATCTTGTTATATTAAATTAGTCTACTTTGATGCCGTGAATTTCTTCAGCTAAACGTTTTAGAGCATCGACGGTACGTACACCAGGTGTGATTTCAGAAAGTTTTACACGAATGAAGTGACCTTCTTTAACGGCTGTGATGTCTTGAAGTTGAGGGTTAGCCTTGATTTTTTCAATTTTTTGTTGGAAATCATCGTCGTTGCGGATAGAATTGCCATAGTCAGCGATAATAATATAATCAGGGTTTTGCGCAATTACTGTTTCCCAAGAACCTTTAGCCCATGTTTTATCAACGCCTAAGCCGCTCATTACATTATCAGCACCGATAAGTTTTAAGATGTTAGTAGTATAACCTTCGAATGCTGTGAATGGTTGACCGTCTTCAGAGTCATAAATGAAAACGCGTTTACGAGGTAAGTCTTTTAGTTTATCCTGGATAGCTGCCAATGTTTTACGTTGACCTGCAACCCATTCTTCTGCCTTAGGTTTTACGCCGAAAATCTCACCCAATTTAATCATGTCGCTGAAGTTGGTTTCTAGGTCAGCCTTAGTAGATAACATGGATTCAGGGATCCAAATATTAACCTTTTGGGAAATCATTTTATCTGCAGGTATAGCTCGTTTGCTGAAAGAATCAGGCCATCCTGTAGCGAAGTCAGGCTTTACGGACATGAATACTTCATAGGAAGGCCATTTTTCAGATAATACTTTTACTTTGTCGTAAGCCGCTTGTAAAGGTGGGTAGATTTCTTCTTCTTTGAAAGCCGTCCCAGCCATTTTGTCTTCAAGGCCTAATTGTAACATCATTTCCGTTGTTGCTTGGGACATGGACACGGCATGAGTAGGGGCGGATTTTACGGTAAAGTCTGTTTTTGTACCATCAAATGTTTCACTCCATGTTACAGAGGTTCCATTATCCGCTGTAGTTTTTGTAGTATCAGAACCACAACCAGCAATAGCGAATGTAGCACATGTCATAGCGATTAATAATAATTTTTTTGACTTTCTTAAATTCTGAAACATAGTAAGTCCTTTCTTTACTAATTAATAATATAAATGATAGCGCCCTTCATCCCAAGAGGTTTTGAAAGGAACTTCAAAAATTGGTTCAAGAATTTCAGGTGTGAGCACCTCGGTAGGGGAACCTTCTTTTAGGATAGTTCCGCTGTTCATGATGACAATATGATCGCAATATTGAGCCGCTAGATTTAAGTCGTGAAGGACTACAATTGTAGTGCCTTTAAAAGCACGCAATTGCTTCATAAGTGCCACTTTATACTTCATATCTAAATGATTAGTAGGTTCATCTAAAAGAAGTATTTGAGGTTTCTGGGTTAAGGCTTTAGCAATGAATACGCGTTGCTTCTCACCACCTGATAAATGATGAATTTCTTCATTTGCTAAATGGGTGATGCCTACTTCATTCATATAATGCTCTGCAATTTTAACATCCTCAGAACTATAGGTGCCAAAGTGTTGTTTGTACGGATACCGGCCCATGAGAACGATATCTTTTACGAGAAAATCATCGATCATAGCGTCTCTAGATTGTGTTAAGACTGCTACCAATTGAGCAAACTCGCGACCTTTATAAGACTCTAAAGGTTTTTCGTTTAATGTGATTTTGTTTTTTGATGGATGAAGTCGATATAGATGGCTAAGTAGCGTAGACTTACCACATCCATTTGGTCCAATTATGGCTGTTATTTTATTGGTAGGAAATGTTACAGAAATATTCTTTAACACTTCTTTGGTTTCATAAGAAAAAGACAGCTGATTAATTTGATACATAGTATCTCCTATAGATATGATATACACTAACCATTGTGTTTATAACGATTCATGATAATCCAAATGAAGAGTGGAGCCCCCAATAAAGATGTAAGCACACCAATAGGGATTTCTTCTGGACTGTAGAGTGCTCTCGATAATACGTCTGACCAGATCATAACGATGCTACCTATGAGTGCACTAAATAGTAATGTATGTTTATGTTTAGGTCCGCCTATAATCCGAGCAAGGTGAGGGATGATAAGGCCGATAAAGCCAACTACACCAACCTTTGATACTAGTGTGGCGATCACAATAGAGGATATGACAACAATACTTAATTGTAACTGCTTAACGGAAAGGCCCATTTGTGCTGCTTCATGATTACCGAGTAGCAACACATCAAGGTCTTGATTGAACGTATAGATATATAGCATAAATAAGGTTATGATGATTGCTGTTAATGGTAAATCACTCCATTGTATGCCTGCAAAGCTGCCAAGTAGCCAGAACATAGCACTTCGCACTTGAGCTTCGTGTTTGGCTCCGTAAATAATCATCATTGTTAAGGCTGAGAATACACCAGTCATACCCATACCTATGAGGATAAGTTTTACGGGGCTGTTGCTTTTACCAACACATAAGAGGACTAATATAATTGAAAGTGCTGCGCCTAGGGCCGCAAAAATAGGCGTATTGTACTGGCCTAAGAATGGTAGGCCACCCATGATAATAGCGAAAACGGCACCTGTGCTTGCGCCAGAAGAAACACCTAATACATAGGGATCTGCGAGGGCATTGCGTGTGACAGTTTGCATTAATAGACCTACAAGTGATAGACCTATACCTGTTAGAACAGAGTAAATAAGTCGTGGTAAGCGGATATCTGTAATAATCGTATCAGTCATAGATGCTGTAGTATTTGCATCAATCATAGACATAAGTGCTGAAATAATTTGGTCTAGAGAAATGAATTTAGCGCCAAACTGTAAAGCTGTTACTAATGAAATACAGAGGATTAGACAGAGTACAAATACTTTTACCGAAGTCTGCATAAAATCTCCTTATTCTATTTTTTATTTAGGTAGTTTAAGTCTTATCTAAGTATAGAGAATTTTCAATATATATACAATATTAATACCTGTATAGGTATTATACGTATAAGGGTTTATTAAATTATAAATAGCAAAATCTTATGTTAGCTTTATTCATTTTTATAAGTTCATTGTTATTTTGATATATGAAAAATTTATTATAATAGCTATAATAGAACTATATGTACAGAAGTACGTTTAGGAGGTGTTAGTTTGATACAAGATTTATTATCTGAGGATAATGTATCCTTTCATTATCCCGCTGAGACGTGGGAGGATGTTATTCGTCATGGTGGTCAACTGATGGTTGATGCGGGTTTTACGGATCCATCTTATACAGAGGCTATGGTTGAAGTCGTTCGCGAAATGGGTCCATATATCGTATTGGCTCCAGGTCTTGCTATGCCACATGCTCGCCCAGAACATGGTGCAAAGCGTGTAGGGACAGCTTTAGTGACATTGGAAAAACCATTGAATTTTGGCAGTCCTGATAATGACCCTGTATCTGTCGCATTATTTTTATGTGCTCCCAATAAAGATGAGCATATTCAATTGTTAACAGATATTGCTACTTTATTTGAGGATGAAGAATTCTTAGATGCGGCCGTTGACTTTGAAAGTATTGACGACGTACAAGCATTCTTGGCAGAGCATTTAGACGAGCAATAAACATTTAGAAGGAGGCAAGTATGATTTCTGTATTAACTGTATGTGGTAATGGTATTGGTTCTAGCTTGATGTTAAAAATGAAAATTGAAGAAATTTGTGCTGAAAATGGTATCGATGCACAAGTTGAATCTATCGATTTTAACGCGGCTCAAGGTCGTAAGGCAGATCTCATCGTAACTGTAAAAGAGTTGGCTGAACAATTTGACGATAAAAATGTTGCTATTGTTCGTAGCTATATTAATAAAAAGAAGATTACAGAAGATGTTCTTGAAGCATTAAAACTAGCTGCTCAATAATATGTAACAATTATATAGGAGGTAGTGCCATGGAAATGGTATTAGAGTTCTTGCGTGATGTGCTGTCTCAACCGGCACTTTTGATTGGTATTATGTCATGTATAGGCTTGATCGCCTTGAAACGTCCGTTTCATAAAATAATGACGGGCACATTAAAACCTATTCTCGGGTATTTAATGTTAGCTGCAGGTGCGGGTGTTATCGTTAGCAATCTTGACCCTTTGGGGAAAATGATTGAACATGGATTCCATATTACTGGTGTAGTGCCAAATAATGAAGCTATTGTAGCTGTTGCACAAAAGGTACTTGGCGTTGAAACAATGTCTATTCTTGTTGTAGGCTTATTGATGAACTTATGTATTGCACGTTTCACCAAGTTTAAATATGTGTTCTTAACAGGTCATCACAGCTTATTTATGGCATGCCTTATGTCTGCCGTACTTGGTACTGCAGGTTTATCTGGTATGGAACTCATACTTGTAGGTGGTTTCTTAATGGGGGCATGGTCTGCCATTTCTCCAGCTATTGGTCAAAGTTATACATCCAAAGTGACAGATGGTGATGAAATTGCCATTGGTCATTTTGGTAGTTTAGGCTACTATTTATCGGCTTGGGTTGCTAAATATGTTGGTAAAGCTGAAGATAGTACAGAAGATATTGAAATACCAGAAAAATGGGGCTTTTTACGGGACTCAACATTATCTACCGCATTGACTATGATTGTATTCTACTTAATTGCGGCTTTTGCGGCTGGTTCCGAGTTTGTAGCCATTTTATCCGGAGATATGAGCCCATATTTATACGCTGTTATGAGTGCTATGAACTTTGCTGTTGGTGTAACAATCGTATACTCTGGTGTGCGTATGATCTTAGGTGATTTAATCCCTGCATTCCAAGGCATTGCTACAAAAATTATCCCTAATGCAATTCCAGCTGTAGATTGTGCCGTATTCTTCACCTATGCTCCAACTGCAGTGGTATTAGGCTTCCTTAGCTCCTTTATTGGTGGTATTATCGGTATGCTTATCCTTGGTGCTGTAGGTGGCGTATTAATTATTCCTGGTCTTGTGCCACACTTCTTCTGTGGTGCTACAGCAGGTATTTATGGCAATGCTACTGGTGGACGTCGTGGTGCAGCAGTAGGCGCTTTCCTAAATGGTTTGGCTATTACATTCTTGCCAGCTTTGGCGTTGCCAGTTCTTGGTCAATTAGGCTTCCAAAATACAACCTTTGGTGATGCGGACTTTGCCGTAATGGGTCTAGTATTAGGTAATGCTTATGAATGGGTAGGTATGGCTGGTATCTATGGCATTGTAGCTATTGCCGCTTTAGTACTCATTGTTCCTAACTTTATTAAAACAAAGGGTAAAGTTATTAACTATGTAGAAGAGGATTAATGAAAACAACTGAGCAACATCGTAATGTAGTTGTTCGATATGTATTCCTGACTATTGGGGCCATAAGTTTTGCCCTTGGTACAGCAGGTATCGTACTACCACTATTGCCAACAGTTCCTTTTTATATGCTAACGTTATTTTGTTTGGCTCGTGGATCTGAACGACTCCATAAAATGTTTTTGGCGTCTAGTTTATATCAAAAGACTGTTGCTGCTTATGAACGCGATAAAGCGTTGACATTGCGGGCAAAGTTGTCCATTCTCGTATCCGTTAGTGCCATAATGACAATTGGTGCCTATTTTAGTCAAGATATGCCTATTGCTCTAATGGTTATGGGCATTATATGGGTAGCTCATGTCATAGCATTAGCTTTTATTATTAAAACAAAAAAATAGAAACTTATATCCTTAGTTTTGAATATAGCCTCATGAATTAAGTTCTTGTAGTTTAATTTATGAGGCTTATTTTATAGCACACTAACTATATCTTAATGATGATATTAATTATTCTATATTACTAAAGCTAACTAGCTTATATTTTTAAATATAAAATGAATTATTACTATTTTGAAGTTGACAATGACTATCAATAAGTATACTATAATATAATATTATTAATTTATGTTTATAGAATTTGTGTATATGGTGATAGTATGAATCCACATAATCATGCGGCCTCACATGCTGGAACATCTATGTCAAGGTATACGGTGTTTGACGGTATCGATCTAATGTTTCTAGATGTGAAGCAAGAGACGATTCAATTTTATGCTAAATCACATACCAAGACGTTTGCTATAAATCACTGTGAAGAGGGGCGCATAGAGTGCAAGTTTTCATCTGGTGAGTATTTATATATGGGGCCAGGGGATATGTCGTTAGGTTGGCATATACGCTCTGATTATCAACATGAAAATTACTTTCCTACAAAATTATTTAAAGGAATTGTATTATTAGTAGATGTTGCAAAAGCTCAACCCGTATTAGATGCACTTGTTAGTGATTCTCGAATTGATTTGACTGAGTTGGCCAATCGGTTTTGTGAGCATTCTGATTTTGGTATGATGATGGAAGAAACGGAAACTGTTCGTCACATTTTTTCCAGTTTATATAATGTGTCAGATCAAATAAAAGAGCACTATTTTAAATTAAAAGTGATTGAAATCTTTTTATTATTATCTGTTATCTCTACAGCTAATCCTGAAAAAAGAAGTACCTATAGAAAGCAACAGGTAGATATTGTAAAAGCTGTAAGTGAATATGTATCAACACAGTTTATGAAGCGTATTACTATTGATTCCTTGTCTGAACAGTTTGATATTCCTACATCTACCCTGAAACGTTGCTTTAAAGGTGTATTTGGTACAACCATACATCAATATCTAAAAGAATGTCGTATTAATGCGGCGAAGCGATTGCTTCAAGACTCAGATCAGTCTATTTTAGAAATCGCTAATGCGGTAGGGTATGAGAATGGTAGTAAATTTACTAGTGCATTCAAAGAGGCTACTGGTGTAACGCCAAGTGCTTATCGTAAGGTCTAAATAATTTGGACCTTATATTATCCTAGCTAAAAATTTTTGTGCTTTAGGCTAAGTTTGATAGTCTATGAAAATTAAATATTGTCCTAAACGTATATTTTTGGTCTATTCGGAGTAGATATGTATAATACACTTTGCTACTATTAAACCTGTAAATGATTTTCAATGTCATTTGGTTATAGTGGTAAAGTGTATTTTTATATGCATGGTTAAATATATGTGTGGAGGAAATTTAATGAATAGGAGTTGGGTGCGGGCAAGGAGATATGTCATACTATCCTGCGCAGTAGCGTGCTGGTTGCAAATGCCGGTGGTTATGGCGGACAATGCGACTGTAACAACCGATGTGGTTCATGTTCGCGGTACATGGGCTGAAGAGCAGGCAAAACAAGAGTCTCAACAGACGACGATTATCACGAAGAAGGATATTGTCAAAAAGCAGGCAAAATCCGTAGAAGATATTGTATTTTCCGAAACTGGCGTATCTAGAACCGTCGATTCGATGGGGCGCGTCGGCGTATCTATCCGTGGAGCGGATCCTCGTCATACCTTGATTCTTGTGGATGGACAGCCTGTGATGGGCGACCTTGCCAAATATCAAGGTGCTGGTGATGAATTACAACGTCTCGGTACAGAAAATGTGGAACGTATAGAAATTATCCAAGGTGCAGCCAGTGCTAAATACGGATCCGATGCCATCGGTGGTGTTATCAATGTTATTACCAATAAACCGCGTAAGACCGCTGGCCTTCAGTTTAATGGGGAAGGTCGTAGAACTAAAGGCGACGGTGATATCGTACCGTTTTCCAATTTCTTTATGCGCGCTGATTCCGGCTCATTAGGTAAGTTAAAAGTTAATATTCACGGTAGTAAACGTGATATTATGCCTATTTATGCTAGCGAGCGGCGTCGTATCAGCGCTATGACCAATGATGAAGATCACGGGTTTTTAAAGAATTCCCTACGATATTACGGTACAAATTCCAATATAGGTTTGGCCGCTACGTATGATATTAATGATAAACAGTCTTTGGGAGTCCGTATCGATAGGTATAATGAAGACTTGGAACGATATGTAAAGCGCAGTACTTCTTATTTGGAACCTCAGGTTCATTACAAACGGGATTTAGATAGGAACAATCTTAATTTGACGTATACTGGTCAGGACAATAAGAGTTCGTGGAAAGCGGAGCTGAATTATACTCGGACCAAAGAAGATGATGTAACATTAACCAGTGACTACGGGAACAGTACCTATGAAGGGAAAAATACATTAAACTATGTGGATAATGTAGATCATCGTCAATGGAGCGTAACACTCGGGGCAGATACGCAAGTCAATAAGAAACATCTCTTGTCTTATGGTATTGGGTTTATACGGGAGACAGGCGAAGGTAGCAGACTTAAAAATGCGCCTCATACCTATAAACGGCATATCGACCCCTGGGATTATGATAAAAGTCTGGCAGTAAAAAACGGTGTTCCCTCATCCACAATTTATGACCATTCTTTCAGAAAAAACGAGGCCGGTGTAGAGCAGTGGAATAAGGAGAAAGAATGGTATAACGGAGATAAAAGCAAGCCAAACACATTGCCGGAATTTACTTATGAAGAACATCTTCAATATTTGGATCCCCAGGCGGGGATTGATTCAGCGGCCGCAATGGGGCTTGTGGACGGCCCCGTGACGGAGCGTACGCTGAAAAAACGGAATCCTGAAGCTTATGCGCGATATCAGCAGTTTGCTAAACGTTTATTAGCGGAGAATAAAGAATTTATTGAAGACTATCATTTTAATAAGGAGGGCCGAAAAGATGAAAACGGTAAGTATTATCCAGCACTTTATGATGCCTATTTACCGAGCTTTTACTATGGCGCCGTACCGGATTTTGATTCTACGAAGTTGAAATTAAACGGAGCTTATTTTAAAGAAGAGTATTTAAAACGCGTTAATCAACAGACCGCAGGACGTGCAGAGATCAAGAAACAGAATTTCTTTATTCAGGATACGTGGCAGGTTAATAAAAATACTACTTTATCACCAATTATAAGACTGGATCATAGTGATTTATTTGGCTCCAACTGGTCGTTTAATTTCGGTATGACTCATAATGTACATGGAAATGTACACCGCAGATTAAAGGCTAATGTGGGTACCAGTTATACGGAACCTGGTATGGGCGAGCTGTATTATAACTGGGAAATGTATGGCCCAAATATTACAAATGCCACAATCGGTGGCGGTGAAGCCCGATTAGGTTGGTATTGGGTCGGAAATCCGAACCTTAAACCAGAGAAATCCATGAATTTCGACCTCTCTTTGGAAGGGGAAAATAAAAATACCTATGGTAAAGTAACCGTATTCCATAATAATATTCGGAATTATATGTCGATTTACAATACGGGATATTTGATGGATTTTTATCCTCAGTATGATGAATCCACCACATATGGAGCGGCGAAATTTGCTCATGCACCAGATATGATTTACAGTTTCCGTAATATCGGCAAGGCCCAAATTACGGGACTTCAATTTGAAGTTAAACAAACTTTGAATAAACACTGGAAGGCCCGTTTGGGATATACGTATTTACGAGCGCTTAATAAGAGCGATAAAGATATGCCTCGTGAATTACTGGATAAACCTCGTCATAAAGTGGATATCGGTGTGGATTTTGAGGATAAGGCTAGCGGATGGAGCGGTAGTCTGTGGGGAGATTATTATATTCATATGCTGGATAGTAACTCCTTGTCTGGTGGCGGTAATTATATGGTATCTTATATTGATCCTAATAATTCCGATCGTTCCGTTATCAGATATAATTTGAATAATAGAAAAACCGCCGATATGTATGAACATAAAACTTATGGCATATGGAATTTGATGATTCAAAAGAAGATTGATAAGGATTCACGAATCTATTTCGGTATTGATAATCTCTTTAATCATCGTGATGATGATCGGGCTTTATCGGCTCGAGTATATCGTATCGGATTAAATATGAAATTCGGTTTCGGTTCAGGTGAAAGTAAAACGAAACTTACGAAGGAGCAGTTTGAATCGTTACCTCCGGTTATGCTGCAGGATTTTATTACGCGTCCTTTCGATACAGACAGAAAACGAGGTATGGAACTTGTAGGTGATTATCGTGTACGTAATGACAGTCATCTTGGATCTGATCGTCCTGCTACGCGGGTGACTGCTACAAGTTACGTATCCGACGAGGCCGCAAAGAATCTGGCGGACCGCAAGGAACATGGCTTGAATCAACGTATACGTGTCGGTGTCGATGCTCGTATTAACGATAATACGAATGTACGTGTTGTGGGTAGTGCTTCTGGCCAAGCTGGTGTAGATAGCAGTCATGAAACAGAAGGCTCTAAAGGTTTTAATCATCAACGTCTCGAAGAACTAGATGTAACACATCACGGTTCTAAATGGGATCATAGTGTTGGTCGTATTACTGAATCTATGGGGGTTACAGGTTATTGGTTTAATAAAGAATATGACGGCCTTCGTAGTGTTTGGACGAATAAGAATACTCAAGTCCGTATCGGTGTGGGGACCTTTAAACATAGTACGGGAATTAGCGACAGTGCTTATACTCATGCTATTTATACGCATTTTAAACGGGTTCCAACGGTAGAGGAATTCTTAGGTGTTACTATGGATTCGGACGGTGCCAATAAGGAACTCATCGTACCAAACGCAGGGAATACTATTAATTTCTACCAGCAATTAAAAGCCTTGCGCGATAAGGAAGGCATCTTAGATGCGGAGGTAGGTACATTAAAGAAGAAAATCGACGATATGACTTCCGATATCTGGTCTAAAGAATTTATTGACGGCATGTCCGCGGATCAACTGGCTCCATTAAAAGCGGAGTTGGCAAAGTTGGAAGCATCTTTGCCGGATGTGGAAGCTCGTGTGGCGAAAGAACGGGAACCGTTGCGAGCTGCGCAGTTTGATGTGTTGCGCCGGATGCAGGAGATCGCGGTGAAAGCTTATGGTGTGGATGCGGCTAAACAGACTGTATCGATTAAGATGCCTGATGTGTCAGTAACGTATTCTTATAAATCGCGATACTATGATGAAGATGATGAACAATGGTATGAAGACGAACGTACTTTCACTCAGAAAATAGCACCGGGAACGATTGGGCTTGATAAGAAAAACCCATTGTTTGAAATGAAGTTGAGTGATACCACTGTTCTTTCCAATGGTGGAAAAACGTTTATTTCAAATTGGTACAATCAGAATAAGGCGGCTATCGTGGAGGCGTATCGTGCCAAGGCGAAAGATATAGCAACCTATAGCTTTGGCAATAATCCGTACATGATGAAATTTGAAGATAATGCCTTTGACGGGCTGGACAAGTCTATTTATAAGGCGAATGTCGTTGATATTAACGACTCCGGCACGTCTGGTCTTATTAACGTAAAAGGAAGTGCCTATTATCCTTCTATGATAGCTTCGTACTTTAATAGCTTGGCCCGAATGCTTGAAAAAGCGGACGGCAACAGTCGTTTGCCGAGAGAGGCGCTAGGCAAATATACAGGTGCTGTTATTCCTTCAATAGGTGTCGTATTGGAGCGGGATACAATTCCACCAATTGAAAAGGCTACCTATGTTCAAGTTAAACATATGGTAACACCTAGACTTGGCTTAGCTGCGTGGTACTTACGCTCCTTTGGCGGTAGTGACTATCGCTTCTATACGGCGAATGGTAATGCTACAGAAGCGCATGAATTCAACAATATGGCTAATGTTTTCGGCGTTGGAGCTAAGTATCAATTAAATCATAATGTAAGTGTTTCCTTCGACTATGGACAAAACCGTAGTGACTTTGGTCGCTTCATGAATGGCAATACTCATTATGACCATAAGGCTGGATCCTCTCAATTCGATATCAAGGGCCGTGACGTAGGTGGTGTACCTCATTTCTGGGCATTGCGCTTTGATGTTGGTCGTGCCGATATGAATAAACCTGGTTCTTGGAATGCCTATGTAGACTATAAATACTTTGCCCATGGTTCCTTCTTTGGTGGCAATGGTACAGAGGCTGTTCCTGACCGTTACTTAGATGGTATTAAGAGCTTTACCTTTGGTGGTGGCTATGTGCCAACTAAAGATCTTCTTTTACAAGCATTCTATACATTTGATGCAAAAGGGATCAATAAACGAGATACCTTATATGGATCTGAAAACTTTAAACTTGGGAATTATACTCGTTTCCAAATGACGTATAAATTCTAAAAATTTATATCCGATTTGTCCGAAACGTATATTTTTGGTCTATTCGGAGTAGATATGCAAGATACACTTTGCTAACATTAAAATGTGAATGATATTCAATGTCATTAATGTTGGTGAAGTGTATCTTTTTAATTTTTGTGTGGGAGATACAAGACATATGTTTAGTTATAAGTTTAGGAGGGCATAATGAACCGGTGGGGACATACAAAGCGTACCATAATCCTGTCTAGTGCAGTTGCCTTGTGGCTTAGCGCACCTCTAGTGGTTTGGGCAGATAATGCGACTGTCACTACAGATGTTGTTAATGTGAAAGGCACATGGGCAGAAGAAGAAGCAAAATTGAACTCACAGCAAGTGCAAATCATTACCAAGAAAGAGATTGAAAAGAAACAGGCGAAGTCCGTTGAAGACATTATTTTTACGCAAACAGGCGTATCTAGAACAGTTGATGCTATGGGGCGTGTGGGCGTGTCCATTCGCGGTGCAGAAGCGCGTCACACTCTTATCCTCGTAGATGGTCAACCAGTGCTAGGTGATTTTGATAAGTACTCTGGTGCGGCCGATGAAGTACAACGTTTGGGTACAGAGAACGTAGAGAGAATTGAAGTTATTCAAGGTGCGGCTAGTGCTAAATACGGATCTGATGCAGTAGGTGGTGTAGTTAATATCATCACTAAAAAAGCACAAAAGAAACCATCCGTACAATTTAATGCTGAAGGCTTGCGTCGCAAGAGCGATGGCGATGTATTTCCGTTCCAAAACTTCTTCATTCGTGCCGATTCTGGTCAAATGGGCAAGTTAAAGGTTGGTTTATCAGGTAGTAAACGAGATCTTATGCCTGTTCTAGCATCTGTTAAACGTCGTGCCTCTGGGATGGCCTTTGATTATGCAAAACATAACTTCAAGCCAAATGTACTTCGTTACTATGGTGATGCGGCAGATATCGGTCTTGTAGCGACCTACGAGGCAAATGATAAAAATAAGGTGGAATTGCGACTTAATCGTTACACGGAAGATCTTGTGCGCGATGTTAAGCACTCCGACTCCGACTTAGAGCCACAGCAACACTTCAAACGTACGGCAGATCGTAATACAGCTAATCTGCAATGGTCCTCTAGAGCTGGAAAGAGTGACTGGACTGTAGAAACTAATTACTCTCGTATTAAAGAAAATGACGTAGCGCTCATTAACTATACAGGTCGTTCCGCTTATGAAGGCTCTAATGAGTTGCGTTATATTGATAACATCGATCATCGTCAATTAGATATTCGAGTAAATGCTAATACGCAAGTCAATAAAAATCATTTGCTAAGCTATGGTGTTAGCTATGCTCGTGAAGAAGGTTCTGGTAGTCGCTTAAAGAGTTCTCCTAATACAAGTACGATGTACATTGATCCATGGGATTACGATAAAAGCTTGTTAGTAGACCGCCTTGATCGTCTCGTGCGACGTAAAGGCGATAATAGTGTTAAAGTTTACTCTCACATCCATGACTATAAATTCATTAATTCCGGTGGCGGCATGCCGCAATGGGATATGGATTATGAATACTATGGGGCTGAAACAAAGGCACAAAAGCCGGGCATTACGTACGATGATTATGTGAATTATGGTTTATCGGAAAGCAGACTTAGTGAATGGTCAAGCACATCGCCGAATAATCAACCCGTAACGGATGAATTTAAGAAGCGATATTATGCTTTGGAAAATCGGTTGAAATCGGAAAATCCTGAAATGGCGGCACATCGTGCAAACATCGTAGGTGACTATTTTAAATATGGTGAGTCTAACGATCCAGAAATGCGTAAGAAAGCGCCTAAGCTAAATGGTAAGGCTTTCTTGGAAGAGTACCGTAATCGCGACCAACGCTTGACTACTGGTAGTGGTACGATTCGTAAAATAAACGCTTATATTTCTGATACATGGCAAGTTAATAAGAATTTAACATTGTCTCCAATTGTGCGTTTTGATAATAGTAGCTTGTTTGGTTCTAACGTATCTGCATCCTTGGGTATGACATATAACGTTAACGGTAATACACATCGCAGATTTAAAGCCAATGTAGGTACTGGTTATACAGAACCTGGTATGGGCGAATTGTGGTATAACTGGGAAATGTATGCTTCTAACCCTGTAGGGATTGGGGTAGCAAAACTCGGTTGGTATTGGGCTGGCAATCCTAATTTGAAACCAGAAAAATCGGTCAATTTCGACATGAGTTTGGAAGGTGAAAATAAAAATACATATGCACGCGTAGGTGTATTCCATAACCGTATTAAGAACTATATGTCTGTATACTTCACTGGTGATTTTATGGACTTCGCACCATATCTTAAAGGTGATGCGAAATACCAACGTGCACCGGATATGATTTACAGCTTTAAAAATATTGGTAAAGCTGAAATTACAGGGTTGCAAGCGGAAGTACAACAAAAATTCGGCAAATATTGGTCTGGTAAATTAGGTTATACATATTTACACGCCATCAACAAAAGCGATCCATCCATGCCACGTCAATTATTGGATAAACCAATGCACAAAGTTGATATTGGCATTACTTATGATAACCCTAAATCCGGTTGGAATGGCTCCATCTGGGGTGATTACTATATCAATATGCTTGATAGTAATACTCTTAATAACGGTGGTAACTACTGGCCAGATATCTTATCTGGTGATGCAGGCGTTTATAAGAAACAAATGTATGAAAAGAAAACATTTGGCATTTGGAATGTAATGATTCAAAAACGTTTCAATAAAAATGCCATGATGTATTTCGGTATCAACAATATCTTTAACCATCGCGATGATGATCGTGCTACACAAGAACGCGTATACCGCATGGGTGTTAACCTTAAATTTGGTGGTGGCGATAGTAGTAAAACTACAGCCATCGGCAAAACTAAGGATGGTTCAAAAGTTAATGCTACAGGGGTTAATGTAGCTAATGGTGAAGTGGTAAATTCTGAATCTGGTGTACAAAACGTAGCTGATGTAGTTCGTTTAACTGACTTTATTCGTTCTGATTTTGATACTACTAAAGAACGTGGTATTACAATGGTTGGCGACTATAGAGCGCGTTGGATGGCACATGATGGTTCTAATAGACCGCAATCTCCATTTAGAGCAAACTCTGCTATCGGTTCTGCAAAAGCTAATATGTACGATGCTAATCGTCATAGTTTTGAACAACGCTTACGTCTTGGCTTTGATGCTCGACTCAATGAGTTCACAAACCTCAAGGTTATTGGCAGCATGAGTGGTATGAGTGGAGTAGATACAAGCTGGACAAAATCTGATTCCAAAGGTCTCAATCATCAACGACTCGATACTGTTGATCTTACAAGACGAGTTAAAAAATGGGATGTATCAGTGGGCCGCTTAACCGAGCCTATGGGTGCTAGTGGTTACTGGTTTGGTCAATCTTATGATGGCGTTCGTGCTGTTTGGAATGGCCATGACTCTCAAGTTCGTATTGGTGTTGGTACTTTCAAACATAGTACAGGTATCACTGATTCTGCATATACTCATGCAGTGCACAAAGTTATCTTTAGACCACCAACAGCAGCTGAATTGATTGGTATCAATCGCGATGATTATCCATACGATATTGAGAGTGCTACTAAAACCGGTTCTGATGGTGAGAAGAAGACCTCAACAGATCCGGCAGCTCCAGATAGTCCAACTGGTATTTATAACTCCACTTACAAAGGTAAGACAGATAGCCTCTATTTCTATCAACAGCTCAAAGACTTGCAAGCTGAATACGAAGCTTATAAGGCTACATTAAACCTAAATTGGAGTAATCCAAACCGCGATCAAGAAGTTGAAAAGGCTAATGCTAAGTTAGCAGAAATACAACAAAAACAAGCTCAAGTTATGAGTCGTTTACAAGATATTCTTACAAAAGCGTATCCTACAGAGATGGCTGAGAAGAAATTCTCCCTCGATATTCCATCTGGTGGATATACAATGTATGAAATTACTAATAAGAAAACAGGGGAAAAACTCTATAAGACTGGTGATCTTATGTATAATGTGAACTCTCCGTTATACCCTGAATATCTAAAAGATAAGGCTAAAGGCCTTATCGTACCTACTGATAATAAAGAAGCTTTGTTGAATCCAAAGGGTTATGTTGATAAACATAGTAATGAGATTAATCAATCCATTTCAGAAATTGCTAAATATAATGCAAAAGATAATTGGAGTAATTATAACAATGGTGAGCTTGATGAAGTTTGGGTAAAACAAGCTGATGGTACATTTAAGAAATCTTATGATTACTCTGGTCAACCATCAAGTGATTATGAATTCACTGGTTCCTTAGGTGCAAAGACTTACAAATACGATAGTGGTAAATACGTATTTAGTGATTATGATGCTAAAGATGCCATTTACAAAAAGAACTTCACCATGTCCTCTGGTGATTATGGCGAAGGTGGTTCTTACTATGGTTGGGGCATGCCAAATGCTATGTATAACTATATGTATAATCTTGAAAAAATTGTACATGATGCGGAATCTGAAAATAAATTGCCACGTGAAGCAATTGGTAAGATCATTGGTAATTTGATTAGAACAGAAGGTGTAGTTCTTGAAAAAGATACTGTACCAGCCATCGATAAGGCAGCCTTTATTCAATACAAGAAACAAATTGGCTCTCGTTTAGGTTTGCAAGCTTGGTATTTACGCTCCTTTGGCGGTAAAACACATACATATTTAAATGCAAACGGTAACGGTAATGATGAACATAGCTTCTCCAATGTAGCTCATGTGTTTGGTATTGGTGCTAAATATCAACTTGGTGCTAATGCAGCTGTTACAGTTGATTACGGTCAAAATCGTTCTAACTTAGGACGTTACCTCAATGGTAATACCGTATATCAACATGAACGTGGTACAGCAGACTTTACTCTAAAAGGTCACCAAATGGGCGGCACACCACACTTCTGGATGGCTCGTCTAGATATTGGGCGTGCTGATTTAGATGTTCCGAAATCTTGGAATGCGTTCATCGATTACAAATACTTTGAACATGGCTCCTTCTTCGGTGGTAATGGTACGGGTGCAGTACCTGATCGTTATTTAGATGGTGTTCGCAGCTTTACATTTGGTGCCGGCTATGTACCGCGCATGGACTTGCTCCTTGAAGCATTCTATACTTTCGATGCGAAGGGCACTAATAAACGAGACACTTTATATGGTAGTGAAAGCTTTAAGTTAGGCGATTATACAAGAATTCAAGGGACCTACAGGTTCTAATGTTCAGTCTGTAAACAGACAGAAAGGTTACAAATATGGAAAATTTAAATTATGTCATTCACTTATTTCATAGTGGCGGGTATGTAATGTATCCATTGTTACTCTTGTCTTTCATGGTTATCGCTATAGCTGCAGAACGTGCTTTCTTCTATCGTAAGTATGCAGGCAAAACATTTGTTGTAACTCATGCAGTAAATGAATTCGCAAAACTACAACGTTGGGATGAAATCGATAAAGTAATTAAAGAGAACCCTTCTATTGCAAGTCGTATTGCAGAAGCAGGTTTAAAAAATGATTCTAGCGAAGAAGCAATGAAGACCGCTTTTGCTGATCAAATGGGGGTTGATGCAGTTGGTTTCCGAAAATATATGGACTACTTAAGTGCAACAGTTACAATTTCTCCATTATTGGGCTTGCTTGGTACAGTAACAGGTATGATTGGCTCTTTCAGTATCCTTGACTCCGGTGCGGGTGCATCTGCCATTACTGGTGGTGTAGGTGAGGCGCTTATCGCGACAGCATCTGGCTTATGTGTGGCCATAATGGCATTTATCGTTTACACAATTTTTAGTCATCGTTTGGACTCCATTATTAATCAAATTGAAAATATGTGTGTAAATATAGTTACAGCTAAACGAGAAGGGTGGAAATAGTTATGAACTTGCAAAGCTTTCGTATGAAAACTAAGCCGGAATTCATGATCATTCCAATGATTGATATCATTTTCTTCTTGTTGGTATTCTTCATGATGAACAGCTTGCAAACAGTGGCTCAAAAAGCCTTGTCTGTACAATTACCACAGGCTACTAGTGCTTCTGCACCAGCTCAATTACCAGTGGTTTTAACATTAGATGCGGAGGGTCATATTACGATTGATAACAAGCCAATGAGCATTGACGATGCTGAGGCAATGGTAAAACAACGTATCCAAGAAAACCCTAATGCTAGTGTTATCTTACAAGCCGATAAACGAGCGGCTCATGGTCAAGTAGTAGCGATTATGGACATGTTAAAACAATCTGGCGTTAAACGCTTAGCTATTGCAGCTGAACAGAAAGGATAACTATGGGACTAGGCATATCATGGAAAAAAGCAGCCATTATATCCGCCGTAGTTCATCTTATTGCTCTCTTTATTGCTGTAATCTTTTTTGTAGTGGTTCCAGCCATTCAAGAAATGGATACCTATGAAATCGACCTCACACAAAGTGTGCTCGATGATGGTGGCAGTGGACATGCTGGTGGTGGCGGAGGTAACAGAGCAGATCTGTTCCCAAAACCATTGTCAGCAGATGAAGTAGCGGCAAGAACAAAGGCTGTTGTAGCAAATGTTGAACCATCTACAGCAACAGATATCCCTGATGCAGTAGATGTGGCAGCTAAAGCAAGTGAAAATAAAGGCAATACATCCGGTGATAATTCCGCTGTTGGTGGCACAGGCCCTGGATCAGGTGGCGGATCTGGTGGCGGTCATGGTACCGGTGAAGGTACTGGCGTTGGTGATGGTAGAGGCCATGGTACTGGTACAGGTGATGGTACCGGTGAAGGTGATGGTCATGGTACAGGTAAAGCAGCGTTCAATGTAGAGGGCTTTTATGCAGCTGTAGATAGCCAAAAACAAATTCCTTATGCGGCTATTAAGCGTAAAATGAACGTAGATGTTACAATTAATGTAATGGCTAAATTAGATACTAATGGTAATTTAATAGACGTATATCCAACTAGTGGTGGCGATGAGATATTTGTAGAAGCGGCTCTTGATGCAGTGCGACGAGCGACTCCGTATCCAAATGAAACAGGGGATATACAACCGGTAGAAGTTCCTGTACACTTTGTAGTACAGGCCGATGGCGAAGATGAAGAAGAATAAATATATCTAAGTAATAAAGGAGATAAATATGAAATCTATTATTTTATATTCTTCCCTTACGGGAAATACTAAAAGTGTAGCGGAAGCAATGGCTTCCGTTATGCCTGAAGGTACACCTTGCGTTCCTGTAAAAGATGCACCTGAAAATTTAGCTGATTATGATACAGTATTCGTAGGTTTCTGGGTGGATCGAGGTACAGCGAATAAAGAAGCGGCAAAATTGATTGAAACTTTAAAGAATCCTAATGTGGTATTCTTTGCTACATTAGGTATGTATGCTGATTCTGATCATGCTCGTGAAAGTATCGAAAAAGCATCTGAATTATTGCCTAACAAAGAAGCTCTTGTAGACGGCTTCGTATGCCAAGGTAAAATCGATCCTAAAGTAATCGAAATGATGTATAAAATGTTCCCCCCTGGATCAGCACATGGGCAAAGCCCAGAACGCGATGCATTACATAAAGCGGCGGAAACTCATCCGGATGAACAAGACTTTGCAAATGCAAAAGAATTTACAAAATCTGTACTTGCAAAGTTGCAAGCCTAATTTCTGAAAGGGGATTGGAGTATGAGTTTAGCAAGTTTCTTTGAATCCATTCCGGAGAAGCAGCGAAACCTACAACTAGGTTTAGAATGCGATAATCCGATGAGTGGTGCATTTCCTCATAAACGTGTTGTACATGCAGGTCTCAATGGTACGCTCGTTTCTCCAAAAGAAACACAAGCCGTTTGGGATTCGTTAATGAATGGCACTCCTAAAAAGGGCGAAATGCAATGCGCTTACATTCATATTCCGTTTTGTAAGACAAAATGCACATATTGTGGTTTCTTCCAAAACGGTACGAGTCAAAGTGTTGAAGACCAATATATTGATGGTCTTATCAGTGAATTAAAGCTCGCTAGTGAGCGTTCGAGATTAAAAGATGGTTTGATCCATGCCGTATTTATCGGCGGTGGCACACCAACATCTCTATCACCTACAAATTCTGAAAGATTGCTTAAAGCGATTAAAGCGTACTTGCCATTGGCAAATGATTACGAGCTTACCTTAGAAGGTCGTATTCACGATTTGATCCCTGAAAATCTTGAAGTTTGGATGGCAAACGGCGTCAACCGTATGTCCATCGGCGTACAATCTTTTAACACAGAAGTGCGTCAAATGGTAGGCCGTTTAGATACGAAAGAAACCGTATTAGAACGACTAGCTGCTTTGAAAGCTTATGGTCAATGCTCTGTCGTTATTGACTTAATCTATGGCTTGCCTGGTCAAACTATGGAGGTGTGGGAACAAGATTTAGCTGATTTGGTAAGTTCTGGCGTTGATGGTGCAGACCTATATCAATTAAATGTATTTGATGGTAGTGATCTCAATAAAGACATTGAAAATGGGAAAGTTCCTGCTGCAGCAACAACAGCGATGCAAGGGGATATGTTCGAATTCGGTCGACAATACCTAGATGCGCGATCTTATCGCCGATTGAGTGCCGCACATTGGAGTGCTAATAATCGTGAGCGTAGCTTATATAACACTCTAGCTAAATCGGGTGTCCCAATGTTCCCATTTGGTAGTGGTGCAGGTGGTAACGTCGATGGCTATGGCATGATGTTACATCGCGCATTAAAACCATATGAAGATATGGTAAGCCGTGGTGAAAAACCGTTTATGGCACTAATGAAACAAAGTGAATTACAACCTATCGTTAATCAAGTAGTAAGCCAACTAGAACAAGGTTTCCTCAATATTATGAGCTTAGTAAAGATGGATTCAAGATTAGATGAATTGAACTGGCTCTATAAATTATGGGAAGAACGAGGCCTTGTTGTTTATAATGGTTTACTTTACAAATTGACTGCAGCCGGTGAGTTCTGGACTGTAAATCTTACACAAAGTACATTAGAAGCTGTTGAATATATCTTGACTGGTAAGAACTCCTTCGCTGTAGAAGCAGTAGCGGCTCAGGATACAAAAACAATTTCTAAAGAGAATCCTAATCAACAAGTACGTGGCATTGGTCAAGGAAAAGCGAATATCTCTGTGCCAACGGATGAGGATTCTGAGACACAACGTAAAGAGGCTCTTATTACTAAGGCGAAAGCTGAAATTTCCAAGAGCGGTGCTTCTGGAGAGTCTGCAGAACGAATGGTGCAAGCTATGTACAATTTGAGCGCTGACGAAATTGAATATATGATGGAACGTATGATGTCCTAAACTATTATGTTACACCTCAATTCTAACAACCTCTGGGAATAACTAATTTATAATAAACAAGACATAATACGTAACATATAGGTGCTCTTTGTAGTACAAAGTAACCCCAGCCTTTGGTCTGGGGTTTACTTTTTATAGCGCGAAAGGTATTCTGTAGATATAAGACTTAAAGGGCTTTAAACAGTATAAGAATAGATATACAAACCTATAAGGCTATAAAAACTGATTACTGTTAAAATCATAAATTAATAAGAAAGATATTGAATCTATAAGATGTAAAGTAATATTGCTTATATAGCTAATTGTAGGCTTAGGGGGTTAGTATGAGTACATTTCCTCAGAAAAAGATAGATATATTAGGTATTGGAGCTAGTACATTAGACCGTTTTATCGTGGTTGATCATTATCCAACAGGTCGTGAGGTGCAGCAAGTTTTATCCTCGACCAACGATGGTGGTGGACCTGTAGCAACTGCCTTGGCCGTTGCAGGTAAATATGGTGCACGTACGGCCATGATTGATAGTATCGGTGACGATATGGTAGGGCAGCATATTTTAGATGATTTCAAAAAATATAATGTTAATACCGATTCTATTCATATTGAGGGACAGGCAAAAAGTGGTGTCGCTACAATCCTCGTAAAGCATAGTACTGGCGAGCGTGCCGTATTTTTTGAACGCTCTACTGCGCCAGAGCCAGTATTTTTAGATGCTCATAAGCAATTAATTAAAGAATCTTTCATTTTACATGTCAATGGACGGCATCGACAACTCATGTGTTCTGCCATGGCATTAGCACAAGAGGTTGGTACTATTATCTCCCTCGATGGAGGTGCACAGCGCTACGATGAAGAGATGAAATCTATTACAGAGGCAAGTCATATTGTTATTGTTGCTCGTGATTATGCTGAAAAGTATACGGGCACTACTGATTTAGAAGAGGCTTGCCGTATTATTTATGAACGTGGCGCACTTATTGCAGGGGTTACGGATGGCGCTAATGGTAGTTATTTCGTATGGCCTGATGGAACTTTCTATCGCTGCCAAGCATTTCCTCAAGAACATGTAGTTGATACAACGGGGGCTGGAGATAGTTTTCATGGTGCATTTCTTTCAAAGCTTGTTACATTATTGAGTGAGTTAGCCCCAGTAGAAGGGTTAAAGACCTCTACATATGGTATAGATTTATTACAACATTGTGGACATTCTGATCTAGAAAAGGCTGCTATTTTTGCGTCCGCTGTAGCAGCTTTAAATACGCAAGGGATTGGTGGCCGTAGCCCTTTACCAAGTTTACAAGTTGTACATAAGTTAATGGGCTTGGAGTAAATCAGTATGTGGCACGATATTTCCCATTCTCATGTACAACGGTACATGCAACAAAATCCATATCGATTATTAGCGTTTAGCTTTCTAGGCGTCATGATTATAGGTACCCTATTGCTTATGTTACCGATGGCGAGTGCTCAGGGGCAAACGACGGCTCTTGTAGATGCCGCTTTTACAGCCGTATCTTGTGTTTCGGTAACAGGGCTGGCCACTGTAGATACTTATTATCATTGGTCTTTATTTGGTAAGCTTGTAATGGTTATCCTTATTCAGTTAGGTGGTTTAGGAATTGTATCTTTCACAACCATAATTGCTTTGCTTTTAGGTAAACGAGTAGGCCTTAAAAATCGTGTGCTTTTGTCCGAGGATGTCGGACAGGATGGTATGACTGGATTACTACATATTACGAAAAAGTTAACGCTTTATACCTTTGCTATTGAAATTGTAGGAGGCATAATCTATACGATTCAGCTATATCCTTATATTGGACAGGCTGCATTATATACAGGTATCATGCAAGCTATTTCCACCTTTTGTAACGCTGGATTTGTATTTTTTGATAATGATCTACCGTATGCCATGGTAGGGGACATATTATTTAATATCAATACGGCCGTGCTAATTGTGATCGGTGGTTTTGGCTATTTAGCGGCCTTTGACATATGGTCACATCGTAAGGTGCGACGATTTGTTGACTTAAAACTTCATACTAAGATTATGTTAGTAGGCACAATGACTCTTATTCTACTAGGGACCGTCATTTTCTTAGGAGTGGAATGGTCAAATCCAAAAACCTTTGGGTCATTACCGATTTGGAATAAAATAATGGCCTCTTTATTTCAATCGATTACGCCGCGTACAGCTGGGATTGCAACGGTTGATTATAATGCATTACATCCAATTACCTTGTTTGTTACCATTATTCTCATGTTTATTGGGGCTGGACCAAACTCTACCGGTGGAGGGGTTAAAATTAGTACCGTAGCAGTAACCATACTTGCATCGCGTACCTTGTTTAATAACCGTCCAGATACGGAGATTTTTGAACGTCGTATTTCATTAGTAACCGTGCTTAAAGCCAACGGGATTATATTTTTATCGCTCCTTCTCATTTTAATAGCCACATGTTATCTGGCCTGGGATGAGCCTTATGATTTTATCCGATTGTTATTTGAGGTTACGTCTGCCTTTGGGACTGTAGGCCTTACGACGGGAATTACGCCTGATTTATCTGAAAGCAGTAAATGGGTGCTGATGCTTGTTATGTTTACCGGTCGTGTCGGTGTTATGACCGTTATTGGTACATGGGCTCTTAGGACATCACCAACGAAGCCAATTGGGTATGCAGAAGAGAATGTATTGTTGTAATTGAGTAGAATAGTTAGCCTATCAGGAGATATAGCATGAAATATAAAACAATAGCTGTCATTGGTCTTGGACAATTTGGTACGACCATCGCCAAGATGTTAGCCTCTATGAATCATGAGGTTTTAGGTGTAGATATTAATCCAGAAATTGTACAAAAGGTTTCCCCTTATGTTACACATGCTATCGTAGCAGATACTACTGATGAAGAGGCCATTAAAGCCTTAGCTTTGAGCCAATTTGATATAGTTATTGTTGCTATTGGGGATAATATCCAGGCAAATCTTATGACTTCGATGTTATTGAAAGAAATGAAAATGCCTCATGTGGTTTCGAAAGCTGAAAATGCACTCCAAGGTAAGATGCTCAAGAAGATGGGGGTAGATATGGTCATCTATCCAGAATATGATGTGGCACAACGGTTAGCTCAATCGTTGACACGAGAACATGTAATGGATTACTTACAGCTATCTAAAAGCATTAGCCTTATTGAAGTAGATATGCCAAAATTTTTGGTAGGCACCTGCTTAAAAGATTCTAATCTGCGTGAGAAATATAATCTTAATGCTGTAGGGATTAGACGTGGGGAGGATTTAGAAGTCCCTCCTAATCCGTTTACGATTCTTTCAGCAGAGGAAAAATTATTAGTTATAGGGAATAATTCTGATTTAGATGCATTAACAGTGTAGTAAGTATACAAAAGTGATATAAATATATCGAAAAAATATGATATAATAAGATGGAATTCAGTATAGGCCATATGTATTCGTATGGCCTTTTAATATAGAAATGAAGGTTATTATGACAGAGGAACAATATATAACGGCACTGACCAATAACCCACATGGGATTCGAAACATTTCAAATCCTACAGAAGCTATGCAACTTACATGTGTGGGACAAAACGGCATGCTGTTACAATATATTAAAGAACCTACTCAAAAGGTTATTGAAACAGCACTTTCACAAGCACCACGAGCTATACAATTCGTTGAAAATCCTACAGAAGAATTGTTAAAAGCCTTAGTGGAAAAAGATTGGGCGGTTTTAGAATATATCGACAATCCGTCTGATACATTAATAAAAAGTGCGTTAGCTCAATCAGGTTGGGCTATTCGCTATATTGCGAACCCATCTGAAGAATTGCAATTAGAAGCGATGAAGGCGAATTATGATGCCTTACAATATATCAAGGCCCCAAGCGAAGCTGTGCAGTTACAAGCCGTGCAAGAAAGTTACTTAGCCTTGCGCTACATTGATGAGCCTAGCGTAGCTGTACTAGAAGCAGCAGTAAAGCAAGATCCACAGGCAATGCGTCAGATTACAAATCTCACTAAGGACTTGGCTTTGCATTTATTTAAGGTAAGTGCGGCTATCGTCGGTTATATACCTAATACATTGGGCGTTACGGTAGACGAAATCAAAGATATAATTCTAGATGCCATTTCTAGCGATACCGTTGATGAAGACTATGTACGCGAGTTAATCAACAATAAAGCTATCGGTGGACGTCAATCCAAATGGCCTATTGATATATTGTCACTTATTGATAGGTATGGTACTAGAACTGTTAAAAGAATTGCAGTAGGCGAATATTTGAGATATTAGAACGGAGATACAATGAACTTTATAGATACAATGGCAAGCGTTGAGTTAGTGCTTGCTGCTAATCAGGTGCCCTTGCTCGTTGGTGAGACGGGCATTGGTAAAACCTCTCTTGCAGCGCGCGTTGCAGAGGTACATAATTGGGAATTAGTAACTATTGACGGGAACCTTTTAAAAGAAGGTGAAATTGGTGGCTTGCCTACAGTAGAAACGGTGACTCATACGGATGGTCATGGCAATACACGGGATGTGAAAACTACAGTATACGCTGTGCATCATACATTGGAACATGTAGCACAAGCCGTAGATAAAGGGCGCCAAGTATTGCTGTTTATCGATGAAATTAACCGTGCAGAACATGCAGTTCAACAAGAATTGATGAACCTTATTCTAAACCGTGAAATTAATGGCTTTTCTTTAAGTGATCAAGTGCGCATCGTCGCCGCTATGAACCCTGAGGATTCCTTTGATTACCAAACCATCGATATGGACCCGGCACAGCAAAACCGATTTGTATGGCTCTATATGAATGCTGATTATATGCAATGGATTGACTGGGCTATTGGTGCTGGTATTGAAGAAAAGGTTATTGAATTTATTTCTTCCTATCCAGAATATTTAAATCAACGTCACGAAGACGATATCGATGCCACACCTCGTTCCTTTGAACGCGTGTCCGGTCTATATACCATTTATAAAAAGCAAGAGGGCACAAGCTATAGTCGTGACGTATTTATGAATGTTATCCGCGGTAACGTAGGTAAACTCATTGCGGAGGCTTTTGTAAACTTTATCGAGTCCGATCAAGAACCTCTTATTACCTTTGATGATGTATTGGCGGCGGTTCAAAAACCAGGTGCTATTATGTCTATGGCTGAGCAGGTTAAAGGTGAAAGCCCAACTCGCCTTTATGTAGCAGCAAAAAATATGTTGCATCGTTTAAATCGCAATAGCAATGCGCAGGAAGTACATCACTTTGTGGAGTTTTTAACCTTGTATCCAGGGGATTTGCGCGTAGCGGTTATGAAAGATCTTCGTAATACGTATGAGCGCGTTTACGCCTATGCTATTGAAGATGACCTTTTTGTAGATACTTTCTTTGAAGCGCAAAAATAATTCTATGTGTGTAGTTAACCAAATCGAAGCTATCTATATAGATAATCAACTGTAGTAAATTATTAGTTATGAGGTTAATTGATATATAGCATGTGACATATATTAAATTTGTTTTCTAAAGAAAAGGGGGTGTAAATATGCAACGAAACTTAGATAAGGATGATATACGTGATGCTTCGGATTTGCTGACTCATATCGATGGTTGGGAAAAGACGGGTTCTTATGATGCGGAAGCTATCGAGGCTCTTGATCGATGGCATGCGAAACGAGAGCGCATACATCGCGAAGCAGAGGCTTTGTATACGCAAATATACGCATCCTATGAGGCCTATGTAGATAGCTATGAAGAACAACATCATAGCATGGCGCCTGAACGTATAGCGGCTGATCTTATGAACCATAATATGTCGGATAGCCATATAGGTACTATCGGTCGTGCTCTTGAAGACGTACAAGTGGAGGGGACAGACCTTTCCGTTATGCAGCAAGCGATAATGACACCTGCCTATGAGCAACGGTTGTGGAACATATTGCATGATGTAAACAGTCTGCTCCTTGAAGAGGACCAATTCTTTGGTTACTTTTACTTACAAATGACTCATCGCATTCGCTTTGATATGGCCAGTGCTTTTGGTATTAATCTTAAACAGGGCGGATATGTATTATATGTAAATCCCTTTATCTTGTTACGCCAATCGCCTGATGTGATGAAGGATGGTATTAAGCGTGAAGTTCTTCATATCATTTCTGCTCATTTGATGCGGGTAAAAGCACTGAGCCAAGGCTTTCACAAAACAGCAGTCCATATGGCTATGGACATGGTCGTAAATGATTACCTTGAACATGTAGACCGTGATGCCGTAACGGTAGCCAATGTAAATGCGCGCTTTGGTTTGTTATTAAAGCGTTTTCGTACCATTGAATACTATGCGAAGGCTATTGATAAGGTCATGAAAGAAAAACCAGATCTCTTTGTGCCCATCGATAATGCAGATACAGCGGTTGCTATGGAATTTGATCCTCAAACTAGCCATGATATTTGGGATGAATCTGATTCTATTGATACAGATACGATGGACCAAATCACAGAGCGCTATATCAACGAAGCCTCAAAGGGTGATATGGAAGGCTATGTGAAAAGTCTTATTGATACATTCCAAAAAACGCGACGCGCTTTGCCGTGGTATTTTTATCTCAAAAAGTTGATGGGCAAGGTAGCGAGTGGATACAAAAAAACGACGATGCGTCGTAATCGTCGTCAGCCTGAGCGTTTGGAATTGTCTGGTACATTGCGCCAACATAAGGCAAATGTATGGGTAGCTCTCGACATGAGTGGTAGTATAACTGATGTAGAGTTTACGAATGCCTTAGAGCAAGTGTTACAAATCGTGCATGCTTATAACCATCGCATTACCGTTGTAGAATGTGATAATGAGGTGCGCCGCACCTATACGATGGAATCTGTAAAAGATGTAAAACCTCGCCTCGATGTGCGTGGTGCAACGGCCTTTACCCCTGTATTCTCTCTGGCTAATCAAAACCGTGTAGATTTACTTGTATATTTTACGGATGGCAAAGGGGAAGAGCGACTTCGAGAGGCGCCAAGGGGCTATAAGGTGCTGTGGGTGTTGACCGGTGAGAACCCTCAATTATCTTTGCATACCCCATACGGCCTGGTTCGTGAACTCGGCTATGTTGGTGTTGATGAAACTCAAGATATTGATGAGTTTGTACGCATGGCTAACCGTGGGGGCTTTTCTATGGCAAATCAAGAGATTTAGTGGGTTATAGGACAAAACGTGTTGGTACTTTAATCCCAATCATTGAAAGATAATTTGTCATAGTTATGCAAATCACCC
>OKWB01000056.1_pt1 | contig 88375 bp, 77 predicted proteins | sample 1607211 | NCBI WGS metagenome assembly OKWB01 (sample SAMN07501056, study PRJEB24779) | human gut metagenome
GGACTCAACGTACGTGGGGTGAAGGGGGTGGTTTGGAGGGGCAAGGGGCCTCACGATGCCCCTAAGCCCCTCCAAGAGAACATCGTAAAGCTTGGCTTTACAAAAAGTTTATAAGGACGAAATCTTTTTATTAATTTTTTAAAAATACTTATTCATATCTTTTCTTTTAAGAAAAAAATAAAGCAGATCTTAATCTGCTTCACTCTTTATATCTCTCCAAGTTTTATAAAATATCTCTACAAATTCTTTTATAACCTTATTCTTCAACTCATCTTCTTCTATTATGAGTTTAAATGTTTCTTCTAATTCTTTTGAATCTTTAATTTTAAAAGTATTTTCATCTATCTTTTCAAGTTCTATTTCAAACTTATCTTTATCTTCAATGATGTTTTGAAAATCATCTTTTGAATCTTCTTTTGATTCTCTCTTTCTTCTAATCTCATATTCCATATGATACTTCTCAAGTGCCTTTAGAGCCTTCTTGTCCTTATGGTGATTGATGTTGAAGAGAAGTTCATAATAAAGTTTATTTGCATTATTTTTTTGAGGATCTTGAGCATTTTCCGATTCTTCTCTATTTGAAGATGTTAGTTCTAAGTAGAGGGCGAGTTTTTCTTGGATCTTATGTAACCACCCTATCCTCTCTCTAGTTACTATTTCTTTATAAGTTTGCTTCTTATTGAAATAAAAACCAGCAAAGACTCCATCGACAGTAATAAGAGCCGCTAATACAGGACCAATAGATCCAAAAGCCAAGTCCTCATATTTAATCAATAAAAATAATAAAATAAGACAAACTAAAATATTAAAACTTAAAATTATTAGTAACAATGAAAAATTCTTTTTGTAGGATTTTTCTTCTTGATCATCACGAGTTTCATTTACCTTAAGATATTTTGCAATATTCTTCCACTCTTCCTTACTCATAATAAGCTTAAAATTTTCCTTCTCAGCCATACTACCACCTCTTGCCATAATTCTACCAGAAAAAACTTTTATGCACAAAAAGAAAAACCCGAGAGTTTCCTCTCAGGTTTTTCTTTTAAAACTTAATTAGTTAGACTAATTATTTAGAAGCTTCGTGTGCTTTTAAAGTTTCTTGAACAAAAGCATTTACGCCTTCAATAGTTTTTGCTTTTTTAACTGTATTAGTATAGAATTCACCTAATCCAGCTTTTTCTAATTGAAGAACACCTTTTTCAATAGCTGCTTCAAGTGTCTTTGGTTCAGAATTTAGAATTTCAGCTTCTTTTTCAGCTTTTGCTTTTTCAGCTGCTGCTTTTTCAGCTTCAGCTTTAAATTCATTTACTTTTTTAGTAACATCAGCTAATTTTTTAGCGTGATCTTTGTAATCATTATCAAATTTAAATTGATCTGAATTTGAAAGTTTTGTTAAAGCAATATAATCTAGTTCTTTTTGAACATCTTTATAGTTTTCAGCAGTAACTTTGTTTGCTGGAGTTAGTTTTTCAACATCATTTAGATAAATTTGAAGAACAGTTTTTCCTTCTTTAATAGCAGGGAATCCTGGTTTATTTAATCTAAAGTCATATCCCCAGTCTCTATTGTCATATTTCTTAAATTCAACTTTGAATTTAATGTTTTGACCTTTACCTAGTAAATCAGCATTTTCTTTGCTTACTTCAAATACTTTTGTAGTCTTAGCAAGTCCTGCATCCCAGTTAGCTTCTTCAATTTCAACTTCTACAGTGTAAGGATAAGCAGCATTATTAACCTTTGTAACAGTACCTACTACAGTATTAGCTTCAATACCTTGAACAACGTTTAGAACAGAACCTGATTTATCAAATAGGTCTCTTGTGTCTTTTGTATCATCAAGAATTGATACGATTTCGATATCTCTTGCGTCTTTGTTGTTAGCAGTGAATTGTAGGTAGTCACCCTTAGCTAAATCTTTATATTGTTTAGCGTTAAAGATGTCTGCATCGCCTACGTAAAGAAGAGTTTCGTTTCCGAATCTATCTTCAACTTGGATTTCATCGTTGTCAAAGATTTGAGCAACTTTAACTACAGGGAATGCTTTTTCATCGCTGTGGTCAAGAAGTCTGTCAATAACGTCTCCACGAGTTTCGATAACGTCAAGTAGGTCACCGTAGTTTAGTGGGAAGTTAGCTTTGTTAAGAACGTTGTCTCTGTCGTAAAGTTTTCCATCAGTATCTTCTAGAGTAGAAGAGAACTTAGAAGAAGAAGAGTTAATTACTCTGTATCTGTCTCCATCGTTGTCTTTAGATACTACGTTAAATACGATAACTTTAGCAGTGCTTCTTTCAGAATCGAAAGATTTTACAGCTGATTTGTGATCATCTGTGTCGAATCCTGCATAAACGTTAGGAATCTTATAGTCTTTTCCATAGTTGTGGAAACCGATTAATGAAAGTGCTTCATTAATGTCTTTAACTTCTTTCATAATGTTGTTGTATGGGTTAGCAACATAGATTTCAGTTTTGTCGTTAACTTTTAGGTTAGCTAGTTCGTTTCCATTAGCTTTGTGGAATTTGATATAGTCTGCTTTAGTCTTTGAACCGTTAAGAGTTACAGTAGCATATGCTCCGTCAACTTTCTTTTGGTCAAGATCTTTTAGAGATTCAATGTTCTTGTAGTAGTTTGTTTCTACTGTAGCGTCAGCAACGCCTTCCCAGATGTGGTTGTCAGTGTCAAGAAGTTGATTTTCTTTGTCTGTTCTTGCAAGTACTTCTGGGTTACCAAGTTCGATAATGTGAGTAACTTCGTTCTTGTCATTTACAAGAATTCTTACTAGAGATCCTTTGTAAAGATCAAGGTTGTTAAGGCTGTTAACTTTAACGATTTGTTTTCTAACATTAATACCATCAACGATTACTGTATCACCAGTGATAGTGTATTCTTTTTCGCTATCTTGGTTAAGAGTAAGTTTAGAGTTAGTTAAGTTAGAAACAATACCTCTTGTTTCGTTAGCTGGAACTCTCTTGAATTCTTTCATTGCATATAGAGCATTGTAAACCATAGTGAATGCATCTGCTCTGTTAGCTGCTTTGTTAGAATCAACAACGTTTACGTCGTCAAGAATTCCTAGTTGAGCTGCCCATGTCATCCATGAAGTTGCCCATTTAGCGTTTTTAACCATGTCTGCTGTAAGATCTTCTTTAACAAGAACTACTAGCATTTTTGCTAATTCAGCATAAGTTACGTCGTTTTCTGGCTTGAATGATCCATCAGGGTATCCTGCTAGCATAGCAATTCCGTTAGCATCAGATGGAACTGTAGTTCCTACTGAGATAACTCCGTTTGCCCAGTGCTTAGCATCTACGTCAGAGTAGATTTTCATTGATCCTTGTAGTTGTTTTGCTAATTCTTCGTTACCGTTAGCAAGTACAAGTAATCTTGTGATTTCGGATCTCTTGATGTTTTTATCAAGTCCGTAGTTTCCGTCTTCGTAGCCTTCAACAAGTTTTTTGTCGATTACGTATTGGATTTTGTTATCTTTTCCAACTACTTTTTCAACTTTTTCTCCAGCTTCAGCTTTTTTAGCTTCTGCTTTCTTTGTTGTTTCGGCGAAGACACTTGTGAATGTTCCTAGTACCATAACTAGTGCTAGTACTAGAGAAATAATTTTCTTGTTCATTTGTCTTTCGACCTCCTTAAAAATTTTGTAGATTCTACAAAAGTCTCAAACTTTTGTCGCCGAGACTGAACTATCTCGACTATATAGAGGTCGACAAATAAATATCGCCTTTTGGTTTTATTTAGTTGTCATGTTCCTCTTGTGTCTCTATTATACACTAGAAATTTGCTTTGTAAAATTACAATTACATTACATAAAGTTTATAGATTGTCATGTTTAACAATATCTTCTTAACTATGTTGTGATTGTGTTTTACTTGGCGCTTTTCTGCGCTAATAGAGGCGGTCTTTTTTGACCGTATGTAGAATTATAACAAAAGGGTTACAGGATTGCAATTTTTATTTTCTTTTCTTTTTTCAGGGAAAAGAAGAGAAAGGGATAAGAAAGTTTTGGTTAAAGAAGTTTTCTTTAAGAATTTTTTTGCAAATTTTTTGTAAAGCCTAAGAGTTTTTTATTTCGTTATTTTGATTTCTTTCTATATTAAGGAAGAAAAATAAAGAAGTAAAGAAGAAAAATAAAGACTTCGTCTTTAGGAATCTATTTCTAAAGCTAAGGCTTTAATTTCTTATTTGTATAACGTAAAGATTCCATCTTTAAAAGTTTTTGTAAAGCAGAGCTTTACGAATCAATATTGGAGGGGCGTAGGGGCATCGTGAGGCCCCTTGCCCCTCCAAACCACCCCCTTCACCCCACGTACGTTGAGTCCAAAAAAATCGGCCATGCTAAATTTTCAAAACTCATTCGCTTCGCGAATTCAAACAGTTGAAAATTTTTAACGCATAACCAATTTTTTTGTTCATTATATGCACTTGATTACTTTACGGCTTAACCCAGGGATGATTTTAGTAATTAAGTCATGAGAGATTGTCGCCTCACAACTAATTATCAAGTTGTATTTTTTTGAAACGTTATGAAAAGATATAACCTCACAAATAATTCTTAAGTAATACAAAAAGCTTAACCAGTAAAGGATTAAGCTTAATCTTTTTATAACTTTGTCTTCAATTGTCACGTTGGCAATGATGCCCCAGCTTGTTGAAACCTAATAAGGTTACAATCTTAGCCAATAAACCACAAGCTAATAAGACAGTAAGCAAAAAGTTCGGAGACGTCAAAAAAATTTCACTGTTTGAGCGAAGCGAGTTTGAAATTTTTAGTCGGAGGGCTTTTTGCGTATTAATGGGCCGGGCCCCTGCCAGGGCGATGGGGTCTGGGGGAGGTTTAAGGAGGGGGAAAGGGGCCTCGCCCGCCCCTTGTACCCCCTCCTTATAAAGAATATAAAAGCGCCAGCTTTTAATAAAACTTTTAAAGATGAAATCTTTAGAATTTTATATATAAGTTTAAAGCCTTAAGCTTTAGAAATATTTATCTAACCGTATCGATTCACACACGGTTAATTTTTGAATTATTAAAACCTTAGGTTTTATGAAAATTCTTTTCCATATTTTATTAAAAGAAAAAATAAAAATCCTATTTTTCCATTAATTTTTGAAACTCTTCTTTTAAAGAAACTCTTGTCTCAATTCCTAATTCTCCAAAAACCTCATCTAACTTTTCATAAAGTTCTAAGAAGTTGTCGTAGGATATGTTGTTCCCCATGTGGCCTATCCTAAATACTTTTTCGAAGATATGGCCTGCTCCCTTTGATATTAGTATTCCCTTGTCTCTCAAGGCTCCGATGATGTCTTCTGCTATATAACCTTCTGGCACCATAACTGCTGTCAATGTATTGGACCTTGAGTCTTTTGCATAGAGTTCAAATCCTGCTTTTTCAAATATTTCTCTTGTGACTTCTGCGTATTTTTTGTGAAGGGCCAGTGAGTCTTTTTCGAATAACAAGTCTAATGCCAAATCTAGGGCGTAGGTTAGGTTTTCGTTCATTGTGTATGGGAAGGCAAATCCATCGGAGTAGGCGTAGTAGTTTTCAAAGTTCATATAATATGAAGGAACTGGTTTTTTTCTATCTTTTATGGCCTTTTTTGCCTTCTCTGATATTGTGACAAGCGTTAGTCCTGTTGGGGCTGATATACATTTTTGGCTTCCTCCCAGAGCTATGTCCACCTTGTAGTCGTCGAAGTCAAATTCTTCTCCCCCCATGCCTGATACTGTGTCTACTATTGTTAGAATTCCGTAAGAATTTAGGAGCCTGCAAATTGTCCTGACGTCGTTTGTGATGCCTGATGGGGTTTCGCAATGGACCATGGTTGCCACTTTGAAGTCGTGGTCTTTTTCTAGGAATTTTTTTAATTTTTCTATGTCAAATCCTCTTCTAAAGTCGTCTTCATATATGTAAGACTCTCCTCCGTAGAATTTTACGAAGTCGGCAAAGCCTGCTCCAAAAACTCCGTTGTTAAGGACAAGGACCCTGTCGCCTTCTTCTACTAGGTTACATATTGCTCCTTCTAGTCCTATCATTCCTTCGCCAAGCATGATAAAGGATGTGGCTTCTGTCCTTAGGAGTTTAGAGATTTTCTTTTCTACTTGTCTATGTTTTTTCTCATATTCTGGGTCTATGTCGGGGTTGGTAAGGGACTTGCCCATTACTTCCATTACTCTTTTATCTATTGATGTTGGGCCTGCGCAAAGTATTTTCATTTTTTACCTCTCTTTTTTGCAATTTTTGTAAAAGTTTTCTTGTGTAAATTATATTATAAGGGACAAAAAAAACAAGCTGCCCTTTGACAGCTTGCTCTTTCCTTTTATTTTTCTTTAATCTTTTAATCTTTAATTCTTAAAGATTGGTGAAACTTTTTTATAAACCAACATCATTATCGCTGACGTTGTGAAGCCTTTTATTAGGTTAAAAGGTAGGACTGAATAGATCATCATTGAGAATAGGCCTGTGATCCTTGGTGTGATTGCTGCTCCCATTCCTATGATTGCATCCATTGGCATTACCTTGCCGTATAGTGGAAAGACAACGAAGTAGTTGGAGATCATTGCAAGGGTAGTCATGGCAAGGACTCCTAGAGTCAAGGACACTACTGCTCCCTTGTATGTCTTGTGCTTCCTATAGAAGTAAGCTGACACAAAGGCAAAGCTGCTGGAGATGATGAAGTTTGATAGTTCGCCAACTCCTGCTGTCATTGTTCCCTTAAAGATGATGTGCATTATGTTTTTTATAGCCGCGATTATGATGCCATAGGCTGGTCCCATTGTGAAGGCCCCCAATAGCACTGGTAGGTCTGAGATGTCTAGCTTCATAAAGGGTGGTGCTACAAAGGTAAGTGGTAGTTGAAAATACATTAGTATAAATCCTATCACTGATAGCATTCCAATTTTCGTCATGTCTTTTGTTCTTAACATAGAACTTGAATTTACTTTGTTCATTTTACCTCCTGTTGGGGCATAAAAAAACCCCGAACCTTCGGGGCATGAAAGTTTAAATCATTCTCTCATCCAGACTTTACTGTCGGTATTGGAATTGCACCAATTCGGCTTTCGCTCGCGGACTTTACCGCCGGTTGGGACTTGCACCCTTCCCTGAAGATTTAAAATATTTTTTATTTATTTCTTAATTTTATTATAACATTTGTGAATTTTTTTGCAAGGATTAAGTGGACTTAATTTATATTAAATTGATAAAATCTTAGCTTTGAAAATATATAAAAAAATGTTTTTTTGTAATAAAATATATTTTTATTTTTAATTTTACTTCTTTTTTTAAGGAGGGGATTAAGGGGCATTGCGAAGGATATTATTAAAGACTTTATCTTTATAAATCTTTCTAAAGCCTAGGGCTTTAATTCTTCTCTTGGAGGGGACTTAGGGCGTTTCGATCCGCCCTTATCCCCTCCAAACCTCCCCTGACCACCCCCAACGACCTGGCAGGGGCCTTACCCTCTAATACGCAAAAAGCTCTCCGACTAAAAATTTCAAACTACTCACTACGTTTCACTTCGCTCGCTCGAACAGTGAAATTTTTTTAACGTCTCCGAACTTTTTGCTTACGACTTTATTAGCTTGCAGCATATTTGAAAAATTTATAACCTCATAAGACTTCAACAAGCTGGGGCACTCCCTATAATTCACAACTTAATAAAGAATTGTAAAAAAATAAAGCTTAATCAATAAAAGATTAAGCTTATTCAAGAGTTTTTTATTTTTTATTGTCCTTGTGCTTGTGGCTGTGCTTGGACTTGTTTGCCAACTACTACTTGACCCCCAGCGTCATTTATCTTCTGAGTTGCTGAGTTATAAACTATAACTGGCATGCCAGTAAAGGTTTGTGGATATAAGTTCTTCATAACTCCTGGTGGAATGTTGATACAGCCGTGTGATCCTCCAGACCTATAAATATTTCCTCCAAAGGATGATCTCCAACTTGCATCATGAAGTCCAATGCCCGACCAGTTTATTGGCGCCCAGTAGGAAACTTTTGAACGATAGGTTTCGCCTGTTAGGTACCTATCTCTTTCACGGGACCAAATCCTGTCTGTCCCTGTTGGTGTTCCGTTCCCCCTATTTGGGCTACCTGTAACTACATTTGTCTCAAGTTGCAAAGCTCCGTCCTTGTAGTACCAAAGTTTTTGTCTTGCAAGATCTACTTCTATGTAGGTCTTGCCAATATCATCAACTTTTCTTGAAACTGCGTCTTGCCTGTAGGCAGGTTTTACTGTGACAGGTTCTTCCTTGGCGAGGGCTTCTTTTACAATTTCCCTTGTGCCTGGCCTATCTGTAAGCCAACCGTAGATACCTCCGTCCACCTTCATGAGGCCAAGGCCTGTGGAGTTAAAAATCCTATTTGTCCTATAAGTGTCATACTTGGCAGCAAGTTTTTCCACGAAATGTTTTAGTTTTTCTTCGTCAAGGGCAAGGGTCCCGTCATCAGTCTTGGAGTACATGGCAATTATCCCCTGGCCTGTCACTTCTTCTTTCCTGTCGTCAAAGTCAAAAGTTATTTTTTTCTTGTAGACCTCTTTATAGGAAGCAAGTTGATTTTTTATATATTCTGAGTCCTTAGTTATATTTGGCTCTTGGTAAAGATTTTCCTCTTCAAGGTCAAGTTCTTCCTTTTTGTCTCCAAAGTGACCTAGAATGGCATTTTTAAATTCATCCATTTTTATAAAGTTGCCGTGGACTTCCTCTTGGATTTTAAATTCCCCATCTTGGTAGATGACTTTTGCATCTTGTGACTGGTTCTTTTGACCCAAGACTGGCTTTAAATTTTTTATTTTTTCATCAAGGGCAACTTTGTTGTACTGCAAGTCACGGTCCACTTGGTAGTGCTTAGTCACAAGAGATGCCACTGGCCAATAAAAGGCTGTCTGGTCTACGGATTCACTTCCTATGGAGTCGATGTATCCAAAGTCCTTGGCAGCAATCTTGTCATTTAGGTTCTTGTCCTTGGAAATTATTTCAAGTTCAAAGTTTCTTGAAAGGTCTTCGTAGGTCTTTTTAAGTTCAGATTTTTTTACAAGTCCAAAGTCTCTTCCATTGATGTAGGTCCTTGGCATGTATCTGTCGCTGAAGAAGAAAAGTCCCATCATGTATATAGAAATTATTAAAATTAATATTAGTGCAAAAATTATTTTAAAAGTTTTTTTCATAATTCCTCCCTTCCCTATTATACTCGATAAATTTTCTTTTTATTTAAGTTTTTGTAAATGTAAAGTATTTGTAAATATTCTTTTGCTTTGATTTTTCTTTGTTGTAAAATTATTTAGAAGGAGTTAGCAATGAAAGAAGAACTTTTATCAAAAAGACGATCAATTGAACTTTGGGACAGTAATCTAATAAATGAAATTGAAGTGGGGACCTTAAAGGGACTTCAGGAGATCCACAGATACTTGTACCAAGATATATTTGACTTTGCCGGAGAAATAAGAAAAGTTAATATTTCCAAGGGAAACTTTAGATTTGCTCCTGTTTTATTTTTGAAGGAAAACTTGAAAATAATCGAGAAGATGCCGGAAAACAATTTTGATGAGATTATAGAAAAATATGTGGAAATGAATGTGGCTCATCCCTTTAGAGAAGGAAACGGAAGAGCAAGTAGAATTTGGCTGGACTTGATCTTAAAGAAAAATCTAAGACTCTGTGTGGATTGGTCAAAGGTGGATAAGTTTAAATACCTAAGTGCCATGGAAAGGTCTCCTGTCAATTCTCTTGAGATAAGGCACTTGCTCAAGGCTGCCCTTACAAAAGACATAGACAGCAGGCAAGTCTACATGCGTGGAATTCAAAATTCTTACTATTATGAAGACCTTTATGAATATGATATAGAAAATTTAGATGAATAGGAAAAACTGCTTGAAAGAAAAACTCTCAAGCAGTTTTTTATGTAAATTTTATTTTGTATTTTATTTACCAATTTCTAATGATAGAATTGTAAAATTTTTAAAAATGAGCACAAAAAAACTCACAAGCTAACTTGTGAGTTTAATGTTGGTGCGGGAAAGAGGACTTGAACCCCCACTCCGTTGGAACTAGATCCTAAGTCTAGCGCGTCTGCCAATTCCGCCATTCCCGCATGAAGTTTAACAACAAAACTTATTATACGCACTTTTTAATATCTTGTCAAGACTTTTTTTAAAAGTTTTTAAAAGTTTTTAAATATTTTTTGAGGAACTTTTCTTCCTCTCTCAAGTGCTTCTTTATTATAACAGGTGGATTTAAAAAAATCTACAATATTTTTAAAATTTTTTTATTTTATTTTTACATTGGTGAGTTTTAACTTTGTATTCCTTTTTGTACTACACTGTACTATAATAAGTTCTTAATAAGAAAATTCAATTTCTTATTGACTCAAATGTAATGACAAAAGGAGGAAGAAAGATGAAATTAGGTATTATTGGAGCTGGAGCTGTTGGCGAGATTGTTGCATACACTTCTGCCATGAGGGGAATTGCAAGTGACATTATTATAAATGATGTCATAAAAGAAAAGGCAATCTCCCAAGCTATTGACCTAAATGACGGAAGACTTTTCTATCCAAAGGACGTTAAGTTTAGGGCTGGAGAGTATGAAGACATGGCTGACCGTGACGTCATAGTAGTTTGCTCTGGCAAGATCCCTGAAGAAGATAGACTTCATGAGCTTGAACTAAACAAAAAAGAAGTTGCAAATTACATTAAAAGAATTGTTGATGCAGGCTTCAAGGGAATTTTTGTCGTTGTGACAAATCCTGTAGACATAATCACATATGAAGTTTATAAGGTTTCTGGATTTGATGACTCAAGAGTTATTGGATCAGGTACATTTTTAGACTCAGCAAGACTTCAAGTTGTAATTGCCAATAAGCTTGGCATCTCGCCAAAGTCTGTCAACGCAACTGTACTTGGCGAGCATGGCGAAAGTCAATTTGTCCCATGGTCACAAGTTATGATTGATTCTATGCCTTTTGAAAAATATAAGGATCTTCATCCAGAACTTTTTGAAGACTTTGACAAGGATCAAGTTGAAGATGACACTCGCCGTCGTGGTTGGGATATCTTTAAGGGCAAGGGCTCAACTCAATATGGTATTGGCAACACAGTAAACAACATCTTGCAAGCAATTGCCAATGATGAAAAAATTATTTTAAAGGGATCTGCACTAATGGAAGGTCACTACGGCCTTGAGGACCTATACATCTCAACTCCTATTAGAGTTGGCAAAGATGGTATTGAAGAAAAGTATGAACTTGACTTAACAGAAGAAGAATTGGGTAGACTTAAAAAGACAGCTGGTGTGATCAAAAACCACATTGCCAAGTTAGACCTATGAGATTATAAAATTAGAAAGAGTTGATTTTGTGAAGTTCAATGAAAAGTTTAGACAATTTATGATTGGAAGGTATGGCCAGGACCAATTGGGCAGGTTCATCACCTTCCTGGCACTTGTGCTTTTAATAGTAAACCTCTTTGTGAAGAAGGCAAGTCTACCTACTATTGCCCTAGTCCTTATAATTTATTCCTATTATAGGGTTCTCTCACGAGATATCAATGCAAGATACAAGGAAAATCAAAAATTCTTAGACACTATTGAGCCACTTAGAAGTAAGTTCTTCACTTCAAAGAAGAGATATGACAACAGAAAGACTCACAAGTACATCAAGTGCCCTTCATGCAAATTCAAGATGAAGGTCCCAAGAGGCAAGGGCAAGATAAGAGTCACTTGCAAATCTTGTGGCAACAAATTCATAGTAAAATCTTAAAAGTTCCCTTAGGGGGACTTTTTTGCATTAAAAAATCCCCTAACTTTAGAGGGGATTTCTTTATTTACATCTTAGACTTATATTCATTAAAATCTTCTATAGATTTTTCAATTAAGCTAGGATCTTCTATTAAATCATAAACTGTTGTAGCAATTATTTTCGCACCGTACTCCACACAGTCGTGTGCTTCTTTTTCTTTACCTAAGTCCACAAATTCTTGTGAGTGGGAAGCTGTGCCATCAGGGACAAATGCTATTCTTGCACAGGATCCTGGCATTAAATAAGTTACATTTCCAAAATCTGTTGATCCAGTCTTTTCTCTTGCTCGTTTTATTCTTGGAGCACCAAGATCTTCAGCATTCTTCATTATTAAGTCATTTAAAATATATGCTGGTATCTTTGATTCAAGTCTTCTATCTTCTCTTATTTCATAAGTTGTTCCTGTCATTAAGGCAGCACCTTTCACAATATTGTCAAATCTTTCCACAACTTCATCTAAATACTTTGAGTTGTAAGATCTCAAGGAGAAATGACCTTCAGCTTCATTTGGTACAACATTTGCTGGTCCAGGAAGAGTTTGAACTGTATAGTGCATTCTCGTATCTTCCTTAACATGTTCTCTTAAAAATTCTAAACCCTGGAAAGTTAAAAGAAGTGCATCAAAGGCTGACCTTCCTGCTTCTGGCTTAAGGGCTGCGTGAGAAGATTTGCCAAAGAACTTCACAAATCTTGATGATAATGCCATTGATTTAACATCAACTTGTGTTGCTGGCCCACCATGCATCATAAGAGCTAAGTCTATATCTTTTAGGTAACCCTCATCAAGCATAATCATTTTTCCGCCACCGCCTTCTTCAGCAGGAGTTCCATAAACTATCAAGTTAAAGGGAAGATCTTTCACTACATTTTTTACTGCTACTGCTGCTCCAATTATTGAGGGACCTTGCATTTGGTGCCCGCAACCGTGTCCCATTGGAAGTGCATCATATTCACACAGGAGTCCTATGTTATATTTGGCATCTCCATTAGAATATTTTGCTCTAAAAGCAGTGTCCAGACTACCCAAACCTCTTTCAACTTCAAATCCATTTTCTTCAAGATAGTCTTCTAGAAGTTTACTTGCAAAATGCTCTTCAAAGCAAAGTTCTGGACGGTCAAAAATTTCGTCTGACATTTCAAATAATTTATCTTTTATTTTATCGATTTCTTTTATAATTAAATCTTTCATTTTTCTCCTTTACTATTACTTAAAGGTTAATAACTTGTGCACCTATCATCATAACAGAACCAACTATAATCCAAATTCCAAATAGCTTACCCATAAATACCATCCATTTGTCATAAGGTATGTCTGTTGCTCCTAATATACCCATTAAGGCTGTAGAAGTTGGAAGTACATAGTTACAGAATCCATCTCCAAAGTTAAATGCTAAAACTGCAGTTTGTCTTGTAAGCCCAATAGTGTCTGCTAGAGGTGCAAATATTGGCATAATTGCTGCTGCTTGTCCACTTCCAGAAGTTATAAACATATTAACTATTAAGTTTACGATGAACATCATAGGTCCCTTTAAAAATTGAGGGAAGAAGTTTAGCCAGCTTGACATAGCGTGGATACTAGTATCCATTATATTACCAGCATCAAGTACTCCAGAAACAGTTCTTGCAAGCCCAATAATAAGAGCTGCTCCAACCATTTTTTTAGCACCTTCAACAAAGTACTTTGCAATTTGTGATGGTTGGAATCCAGCAGCAAAACCTGCCACTATTGATAACCAAACAAACACAACTGCTGTCTCTTCCAATTTCCATTTTAATTTTACCCCACCGTAAACTATAAGTCCTAATGCAGCAAATAATGAAATAATAACAGCCCACTTTCTTGCGTTCATTGGAGAGTTAAATTCATCGTGAGAGTCCACGTCCTTAACTCTAAGCTTATCTAATTCATACATTGGACTTAGTTCAGGATTTTTCTTAATCTTTAGAGCATACTTAACCAAGTATAAGTTTGTAACAATATAAAAGACTATAAAGCAAACAACTCTGTAAGATAAGCCAGAATATGGTGGTAGACCTGCAATTTCTTGTGCAACTATTGTTGTATTAACATTTAAAGTTCCTGTTGAGAATCCTACTGCTCCACCAAGTAAGATTATTGAAGCACCTACTATGGAGTCGAATCCCATTGCTAAGGCAATCATAACCATAATTGGAGCAAAGCCTATAAAGGTATTAACTCCTTGAGTCGTACAAATTAGTCCAAAGATGAAAGTTAGTATTGGAATAAAAAGATATTCTTTACTCTCTGTTTTTTTAGAAACTGCTCCTATTAAGGATTGTAATGCCCCACTCATTGTTATTATATTGAAGGAAGCTCCTGAAAATAAAATTACAAATATTAATGTTGCTGCCTTATTAAATCCTTCTAAACCAATATTAAATATTTTTAAAGGATTTACAGGACTCTTTTCAATATAGTGAAAGCTTTCTGGATCAATTACTTTCACTCCTTGAGCATTTTCAATTCTTTCATAGGCTCCAGCTGGAATAATCCAAGTTAAAGCAACTGCACATAAAATAATAATCATAAGAATTACTAAAGTATGTGGAACCTTTTTCTTTTTTACTTTTTCCATAAAACACCTCTTTTTTAAAATTACACAATCTTCTAACATTTTTTGATAGAAAAGTTTTTGAGTAAACATTTTCACATCATTAACTAAATTTTATCAGCCTCGCTTTATCACTACAAATACTTAAATTGTTCTATACATTATATAATATATGATATAATATCTTCGGTGATATAAGTGCTGGATAATAAAAAAATAGAAATTTTAAAAACCATTAGAGAATGTAAAAGTATTAGTATGGCATCAAAAAAACTTTTTACAGCTCAACCTAACCTAAGTAGATCTTTGAAAAATATTGAAAATGAAATAGGCTTTATTATTTTTGATAGGTCAAAATCTCCTCTCATCCTAACTAAAGAAGGAAAATTACTTTTTGACTACATAGATAAATTTGAAACTTTAGAAAAAGAAATGTATAAAAAAATAAATGAATCTAAGAGTTCAAACAATTCTTACATTAGAATTGGTTCTTTAGCTTTTATGTCTCAATATATAATTCCAAACATAGTTCCAAAATTAATAGAACTTTATCCTAACTTAGAATTAAGTTTGACAAAATATGACTCATCATCTTTTGAAGAAGCCTTGCTTAAGGATGAGATTGATTTATTTATTACTAACAGGAATATAAACAATAAGAAGTTACATTCTGTTTATGCTTTAAATGACAATATTTATTTTATGGTTCCAAAATCTATTTATAAATCAGGCAAAAATTCTTTATTCGATTACTCAAAAGAAACTTTTTTCTTACTCAATCCTGAAAAGAATCTAAGGAAATCTGTAGATGATATTTTCAAAAGCTTTGATTTTTACCCTTCCAAGATTAAAATTACTTCTAGCATTATGAATTCTGTCAGCCTAGTTAGAGCAAATAAGGGAGTAACTTTTATATATGAATCAGCTCTTAAAATGATTAACTCCACTTCCTATTGTGATTTTGTAAAAATCGAAGGAGATTTTTCTGCAATTACTATTGTCTACAAAAATCCTGAGATGGAAGAATTTGCTCACAAGTTATCTACAATAATAAAAGATTATGTTTCAAAAAAAGTTATTGTTTAAAATCAAAATAACAAATTCATAGTAAAATCTTAAAAGTTCCCTTAGGGGGACTTTTTTAATTCCTCTAATTCTTAAGTTTTTGTAAGTTTTAAAAATTTATTTAGTGATATAATTGTATAAAGGAGTGATAACATGAAGAAGAAGCTTTTGTTTTTATTATCTTTTCTCTTACTTTTCACTAGTGTCTACGCTGGTGGAAAGAAAAAGATGACTCTTAACATCAATAACATTGTCTTCGAAAAGGACTTTGTTGTTAAGAATGACAGGATTCACATTCCCCTAAGGCTTGTGTCTGAAAACTTAGGTGCTGATGTCAACTGGAAGGGCGACACAAAAGAAGTGGAGATTTTAAATCAAGGCAAGAAGATTGTTTTTTACATTGACTCCAAGGAGTACAGGATTGACGACATGGTCTACACTATTGACTCTCCAACTTTTATCCTTGATGACACTGCTTATGTGCCTGCAAGGGCTCTTGCCAACGCCATGGATGCTAAGCTTGAGTGGAATGAAAAAGAATTTTACTGTGCTATAAATAATGGCCATGAAATTGATCCAACTCGTGATATTGATTTATCTAAGGATGCCAAGGACCTTGCTATTATTAATAAGATAAGAAAGGTAACTGATCTTGAGGGCTACTTAAAGGACGGTATCATGAGAGTTGAAGAAGTTGACGATGGCAAGGTTTATGAATTATTTTTAAAGGATTATGAAAAGAAGAATTTATCCATAAGATTTATCTTTGATAAAAATAATAATTTAGAATTTTATAAGTTTTACTACTTCCCTAATGAAAAATATCCTTTCTTGGAAAAGCACTTAAGTGAAAATGAGTCGAGGAAAGTTGCCCGTGACTTTATGGACCTTGTGGGAGATAAAAAGAGGTTTTTAAAAGAGAGCGAACTCAATAAATACCAAAAAGCTTATCTTCCTGATGCTGGTACCTATGTTTTCTACACTAATTCAGGCGATGTAAATGTAGATGCAAGTGGCGGTTTCGTTTACGCTTATTCCAACAGCTAATGTTACAGAATTATTAAAATTTATAAAATGAATCGCTGATTTACCTACTTTAATTGATTTATCGATTAAATTATGTATAATAAGGTTAACTTATATTTTAGGAGGAAAATTAAAATGAATAAGAAATTAACATCACTATCACTAGCAGGAGTAATGCTATTATCTACTGCAAGCCCAGTATTCGCTGAAGTTACTGAAGCTGTTAAAGACGTTAAAGAACCAACTAAGATGGAAAAGGTTCTTGAAGAAGGAAAAGAAAAAGTAGCTAAGGCTGAAGAAGCTGGCAAAAAAACTGAAGAAAAAGCTGCAGAAAAAATGACTAAAGCTAAGGAAAAAGTTGAAGAAAAAGCTGAAACTGTAAAAGAAGAAGCTAAAGAAGTAAAAGAAGAAGCTAAAAAAGACGTTAAAAAAGTAGAAGAAAAGGCTGAAGAAAAAGTTAAAGAAGTTAAAACTATTGACGTTAAGGCTACTAACCAAAAAGTTAAACTTGACGGAAAAGACGTTGTTATCTCTGGATACAACATTGATGGTTACAACTATTTCAAACTTAGAGACCTAGCTGCAGTTCTTAAAGACTCTCAAGCTAAGTTCGGCGTTGACTACAAGGACGGAGTTGTTACTCTTACTAAGGCTGCTGACTACAAGGTTGTAGAATCTGACCAAAAACCAGTTAAGGCTGAATCTAAGGGTATGCTTACTAACGACAAGGTTTTAGTTGGAGATAAAACTCTTACTGCTACTGCTTACAAGATCGATGACCTTAACTACTACAAGTTAAGAGATCTTGGAAAAGAACTTGGATTTGGCGTTGGTTATGACGAAGCTACTAAATCTGTTCTTCTAACTTCTGTTGTAAACGAAAAAGATGAAGTTAAAGAAGAAAAAGTTGCTCCAAAGCTTGAAGAAGTTAAAGAAGCTATCAACAAAGAATTAGCTAAAGAAAAAGAAATTCGTGCTTCTGAAGAATACAAAAAAGCTACTGACGAAGTTAAAACTAACTACGAAAATGCTATTGCAGCTGGTAAAAACATTGTAGCAGACGAAAAAGCTACTCTTGAACAAGCTAACAACGAACTTAAGGCTCTAGTTGAAGCTGGAGAAAAAATTGGCCTAAAGGCTGAAGCTAAGATCGAAGAAAAAGCTGAAGAAGGTAAAAAAGAAATCAAAAAAGACGTTAAAGAAGGAAAAGAAGAAGTTAAAGAAGTTGCTAAAGAAGCAAAATAATTAACTCTTATATAAGGCCGTGGAGGAATCCACGGTCTTTTTCTTTTGCCTTTTTTTATAAATTAATTTTTGTAAGTTTATAAATATTTATGACTACATAATTTTTTTTGAGTTTTATAAATAATGTGAACTTCATAATTCTTTTAATTCTATAATTTTTTGAAAGTTAAATAATATTTGAAAGATTAAAAAAATTTATAAGCTTATAGATATTAGGATTCTTATGAATACTTACAACTTTATAAGTATTTGTGGCTTCCTAGTTTTTAGCAACTTGCTTAATTATAGATACTTTATAAAACTTTTTAAGTTAAAATAAATTTTCCATCAAAAAAAGATTAGGCTATCAAAACCTAATCTTTTCTTATTTATATTTATTTTTATATGCTGTAATCGTAGTTTAAAATCTTGGACCTGGCTTCACTTACAAAGTAAAGGGAGCCTGTAATTAAAATCAAGTCGCCATCTTGATAAGAATTTTTATAATAATCTAAGGCTTCATCAATGTTCATGACCTCACCCTTAAGTCCATAGTCACTTGCCTCAAGACTTAGTTCTTCTGGACTTGTCCCCCTCTTGTAGTCAAGGTTTACGAAGACAACTTCATCAGTGTAAGCTGAAATTTCTTCTAGCATCTTCTTGTGTTCCTTGTCTGCCAAGATTGACATAATGAGGTGGAGCTTTTTGAATTTAAAATTATCTAAGGACTCAACTAATCTCTTGATGCCGTCAAAATTGTGGGCACCGTCTAAGATTATAAGTGGGTCTCTTGAGACAATCTCCATCCTTCCCTTCCAAGTTGAAGTTTTTATTCTCTTTTTAATGTCATCAAGAGAAATTTTTAAAATCCCCCTCTTGTTTAAGAGGTAAAGGGCATAAATTGCTCCTATGGAATTCTCCACTTGGTAGCCGCCAATTTGTGTGAGCTGAAAGTCCTCTTCCTCCCCATCTAATTTTAATTTAAAATCAATTCCCTTGAGATCAGATCTTAAAATCTCACTTTCAAGGTCCTTGGTGTAAAAGACTTCGGCAGATTTTTCTTTGGCTTCTTTTTCTATTACTCCAAGAATTTTCGAATCTCTGTTTGTGGTTACTACAAGTCCATCTTCTTGGATGATGCCAGCCTTGGCGTCTGCAATTTCTTCTATGGTGTCGCCAAGGTATTCCATGTGGTCCATGGAAATTGACGTGATAATAGAAATTAATTTTTCACGACTTGTGAAGATATTTGTGGAGTCTGCTCGTCCACCCATGCCCACTTCAAGGATAGCAAGGTCCACCCCTTCTCTTTCAAAGTAAATTATTGCCATAATTGTCAAAAATTCAAAAAGATTGAGGTCCCCATATTCTTCTACAATGTCTTTTTCCTTTTCAATTATAAAGTCTCCAAGTTCTGCAAAGTCCTCTTGGGAAATTTCTGTGTCCCCAATTTTTATCCTGTCACAGTAAGTTATGAGGTGGGGAGAAACAAAGGACCCCACCTTGTAATCTTCCTTTAAGATGTCCTTGATAAAGCTAACTGTAGAACCCTTGCCGTTAGTCCCAGCAATGTGGATGACCTTTAAGTTCTTGTGGGGTGAGCCAATGTTTTCTAAGAAGGCCTTTATCCTCACATTGCCCTTGGACTTGAACTTGCCAATCCTGGACTCAATATTTTTTACAACTTCTTGATATGTCATAGGTTCTTTTCTACCTTTGCAATTTGTCCTTCAACTGTCTTTAGGATTTCTTCGTACTTAGTTACTTTTGCCTTTTCTTCTTCGATGAGTTTTGCTGGTGCCTTTGAAACAAAGCCTTCATTGGCAAGCTTGCCCTTGGCTCTCTTTAGTTCACCTTCAGCTTCCTTCTTGTCCTTTTGAAGTCTCTTTAGTTCCTTTTCAAAGTCCACAAGTTCCTTTAGTGGAAGTTGGATTTCTGCCTTGTCGAGAACTATGGCAATATTTTCTGAATTCTTCTTGCCTTCGTCGTCTGTAATTTCTACAGAGTTTGAGTAGCCAAGATTTAGAAGAAGTCCCTTCATTTCTTCAAAGATTTCTCTCACTTCTTCATCCCTAGTGTAAACTAGAGTATTTGATTTCTTTGAATTTTCTATATTCATTTCGCTTCTTGCATTTCTAATTTCACGAATGGCATTTTCAATATATTCTGTTGCCCTTTCTTCTTTTTCAAATACAAGGTCTTCATTGTATTCTGGCCAAGAAGCAAGGATCAAAGCTTCCTTCCTATTAGGTAAGGCTTGCCATATTTCTTCTGTGATGTATGGCATAAATGGATGGAGAAGTTTCAAGATATTTTCTAATACATATAATAAAACTTTTACTGTGTTAGTTTTTTCTTCCACATCATCAGAATATAAGACTGGCTTTACAATTTCAATGTACCAGTCGCAGAAGTCAGACCAGATGAAGTCGTAGATGTCATCTGCTGCAAGTCCAATTTCGTACTTGTCAATTTTTTCTGTAATTGATTCTATAGCTTTTTGTAGTTTTGAAATTATCCATTTGTCTTGATAGTGAAGCTTATCTACATCAAAGTTGGAATCTTCGATTTCATCAGACATATTCATCATTAAGAATCTTGTTGCATTCCAAAGTTTGTTGGCAAAGTTCCTGTTTGCTTCTACCCTCTTGATATAAAATCTCATGTCGTTGCCTGGAGTGTTGCCTGTTACAAGGGTAAATCTAAGGGCATCGGCACCGTAGTCTCTTATAATGTCAAGCGGGTCAATTCCGTTGCCAAGAGATTTTGACATCTTTCTTCCTTGGTCGTCTCTTACAAGTCCATTTAAAAATACGTCTTTAAATGGAAGCTTGCCAGTTTGTTCTAGGGCAGAGAAGACCATCCTAATTACCCAGAAGAAGATTATATCGTAGCCTGTTACAAGTACATTTGTTGGATAAAAGTACTCATACTCTGGAGTCTTTTCTGGCCAGCCAAGAGTTGAGAAAGGCCAAAGAGCTGATGAGAACCAAGTGTCAAGTGTGTCTTGGTCTTGGGTATAAGTCTTGCCTTCGTGTCCCTTAGTGTTTGATGGGTCTTCTCTTGAGATTACAATTTCATCGTCAGTATCAGAATACCAAACCGGAAGCCTGTGACCCCACCATAATTGTCTTGAGATGTTCCAGTCACGAATATTTTCTAGCCAGTTTTCATAAACTTTTCCAAATCTTTCTGGAACAATGTTTAGGTTGCCCTTCCTATATTCTTCGAGGGCCGGCTTAGCAAGTGGCGCCATCTTAACAAACCATTGCTTAGAAATTAATGGTTCAATAACTGTGTGACATCTTTCGCAGTGGCCAACAGCGTTGTGGTGGTGCTTCTTGCCAATGTAGAAGCCAAGTTTTTCAAAGTCTTCTATGATTTTTTCTCTTGCTTCATATCTTTCTAGGCCTGCGTAGGCTCCAGCATTTTCATTTAAATATCCCTTGCCGTCCATAATTATATTTTGGCCAAGATCGTGACGTGCCCCAACTTCAAAGTCGTTAGGGTCATGGGATGGAGTGATCTTTACTGCACCAGAACCAAAGTCCATTTCAACATAATCATCAGCAATGATTGGAATTTTTTTGTTGTCCATCACTGGAATCATTACGTATTCGCCAATAAGGTCAGTGTATCTTTCATCTTCAGGGTTTACTGCAATGGCAAGGTCTCCTGGGATAGTTTCAGGTCTTGTTGTTGCAATTTCTATTCCACCTTCCCTGTCTGCAAAAGGATATTTGAAGTACCAAATGTTGCCATCACTTTCTTCGTGTTCAACTTCTGCATCAGAGATTGAAGTTTCACAAGATGGACACCAGTTGATGATCCTGTTGCCACGATAGATAAGGCCCTTTTCATAAAGTTCTATAAAAACTTCTTCAACTGCGTGGGAAAGATTGTCATCAAGTGTAAAGCTTTGTCTTGACCAGTCGCAAGAAATTCCCAGCTTCTTAAGTTGGTTTACGATGTTGCCACCGTATTCGTGGGTCCAGTCCCAAGCGTGCTCTAAGAATTTTTCCCTTCCAATGTCTTCCTTGTCTATGCCTTCATTCCTAAGTTTTTCTACAACCTTCGCTTCTGTGGAAATTGATGCGTGGTCAGTTCCCGGTAGCCAAAGTGCAGAGTAGCCCTGCATCCTCTTTGTCCTAATGAGGACGTCTTGGATTGTATTGTTAAGGGCGTGACCCATGTGAAGGTTGCCTGTTACGTTTGGAGGTGGCATTACTATTGAGTAAGGTTTTTTGTTTTCGTCCACCTCTGCCCTAAAGTAATTATTTTCCATCCAATAGTCATAGATTTTTTCTTCAAAATCTTTTGGATCATAGGTTTTGTTTAATTCTTTCATTTTTCCTCCTAATTTATAATTTTTAAATTTAATTTGCAATTTATAAAATTAAAAAATAAAAAAGCGTCCTCCATCCCTAAGGACGAAAGACGCGGTACCACCTTAATTTTTATTTTTCAATAAACACTCTATAATCTTTAACGAGATAAGTCGTCTCTGGCTACTAATTTCACCAAAGAAGCAAAAAAGCTACAATTGTAAAGTTTATAAGGACTTCTCAGCAACCAGTCCCTCTCTATCTATAAATTTTTACAATCCTCTTTTTTATTGCTAATTTATTTTTCTATTGTCAAATTTTGTATAGGAGTGAGGTAACTTGTATAATCATTGTTTTCTACAACTTCTACTTGCTTCAAAAATATGATTACCTTATCGTACTTATCAATCCCACCAATTTCTTCTCTTACATTTTGATGATCTTCTGGCTCCGAAGAATTTATTCTTACCTTTAGTTCTTTGATTTCTTTTCCATTTTCATCTTCAAATCCTAAGATATAAGTAGATTTCATTAAGCTTTTAACATTGGAATAGGTGTTAATATCTAATACCAACTTGTCACCACTAAACCCCTTTGAATTTATGACTGCTCCAATAATTGTCGCATCTTCCATCTTGTAATTCTTTTCTGGCTCTTTAGCTTCACTTCCAAAGCCAAAAGCTCTTGCCGCATTGTCATAATCTTTCTCAAGGTCACTTTTTACTGATGAAGATTCAAAAATAAAATCCTTGACCCCTAAAAAATCAGAAGCTTGGAAGGTAATTTCAGAATCTGGATCCACCTTTGGGTATAGGACCCCGGAATCATCAGCTCCACCAATTATTCCTATGGCTGTAGCTTCATCTTTGTCAGTCTTTTTATTTTTTTCTGTGTAAATTTGTGTTGGACCATCGGCTCCGCCAATGATTTCTGCATTAGGGTTCTCTCTTTTTAGTTTGGCTTCATTCATCTTGCCTTGAATTCCTGGATAGGCAAAATATCCTCCAAGAAGTATAACAGCAAGAACAATAATAATCTTTTTCATAATCCACCTCCAACTTAATATAAAAGATACCACAAAAAATATTTGAAATCAATAAAATCTTGATTATCTAGGGATAAATCCAACTTTTTTATAAACCTTTCTTAGTGTTTTGTTTGCAAAGTAAGATGCCTTTTCTGCACCTTCTTTGTAAACTGATTCAAGATAGGCCTTGTCGCTCCTTATTTCTTTAAATCTTTCACGTAGTGGTCTTAGACCTTCAACAACAACTTCTCCAAGGTCTTCCTTGAAGTCTCCGTAGCCAAGGTTTTCGTACTTCTTGACAATTTCTTCTGGGCTCATGCCAGAGAAGGAAGCGTGAATGTTAATAAGATTCTTTAAGCCTGGTTGGTCATCAGAATATCTAAACTCGCCAGATGAATCTGTGACAGCTCTCTTGATTTTCTTTCTTGTGTCGTCTTCTGAATCAAGAATTAAAATAAATCCATCCTTATTTGTGTCAGACTTAGACATCTTTGAAGAAGGATCCTTAAGTGACATAATTCTTGCCCCAACTTTTGGAGTCAAAATTTCTGGAATTGTAAAAGTTTCAGAATATCTCGAGTTAAATCTTTGTGCCAAGTCTCTTGTAATTTCTATATGTTGCTTTTGGTCTTCTCCTACAGGAACGTAAGATGTGTTGTAAAGCAAGATGTCAGCTGCCATTAGGACAGGATAATTTAAAAGTCCTGCTTGAACATCAGTGTACTTGCTTGACTTGTCCTTGAATTGTGTCATCCTTTGAAGTTGTCCAAGACCTGTCATTGTATTTAGGACCCAACCAAGTTCAGCGTGAGCCGGCACGTGAGATTGGATGTAAATAATTGACTTCTTTGGGTCAAGTCCTGCTGCAAGGTAAAGGGCAAGGACGTCAAGTGTATTCTTCCTAAGGTTCTTTGGCTCTTGTGCCACAGTGATAGCGTGCATGTCAACGATACAGTATAGGCAGTTGTATTCATCTTGAAGGCCAATAAAGTTCTTTAGTGCCCCAATATAATTTCCAATAGTGAGGGAACCAGAAGGTTGGATCCCAGAGTAAACTATTTTTTTATCTTCCATTTTTATCTCTCTTTCTTTTTTCCAAATAAAATATAATTAAAATACTAATAATTTCAATAAAGGTCACGAGGATACTTCCCTCTGGCCCATAAGTTTTGTCGTACAAGTTGTAATTTAAAATTTTAAAATTAAGTAAGCTGTCAAAGCCGCTAAAGCCACTGACATTTAATCCGTAAATCATTGCCATGGAAAAGTTCCAGCCTGCGTGGACTCCAGAAGTCAACATAATATTTTCTGAATAAAATAACAATTTTGCAAAAAATATTCCCACCAAAATTGTGTTTAGGGTGGATAAAATTGTCACTCCCTCGTTGCCTAGGTGCAAGAGTCCAAAGAAAATTGATGGAAGTAGGATTGCAAGTCTTCTTCCATATTTGTTATAGAGAACTCTTGTTAGGATTCCCCTTACCAAAACTTCTTCAGATGTTGACTGGATAAAGAAGGCTATGAAGTAGGCAAGGAAAATCAAGTTTAAATTGTCCAAGTTAATTCCTTGGTATCCCAAGGCTCCCCTTCCCATGTCTAGCAAAACATAAATAGAAATTTGTAAGAATCCAAGGAAGAGTCCAAGTCCAATGTTCTTGGCAAGACCTTCTCTCTTGAAGAAGATGAAGTCAAGTTTCTTCTTCAAAACATATTTTACAAATAATATGGCAGCCAGTAGTTGACCTGTAGTCCCCATTAACATTATTAGGTTTGCATTTTTATAGTTGTCATTAAAGTAGGTCTTTCCATAAAAAATTAGGGACAGACCTAGCATAATTCCACCAGTAAAAAGGGCAATCATGACAAACAAGATTAAAAGCTTTAAGATAATTTTAAAAAAATTTTTTATTTTTCTTTTTTCTTCCATAAAATTATCTATTTTTGATGTCTTCCCATCTTTCATTGACTACTTGTCTTACTTCATCTTCATCTAGATTTACTATTTCCCTATCCTTCATAATAAAGTCTCCGTCGCAGATAACTGCTTCCACATCAGATGAGTTGGCTGAGTAAACTAGGGCTGAGATGAGGTTGTTTCTCGGTGTGAAAGAATTTGAATCTAAATCAAAAATTGTAAGGTCTGCAAGGTAGTCTTCTTTAACAAGGCCAAGATTTTCAAATCCAAGGGCTCTTGCTCCATTTACTGTTGCCATTTTTAAAATTTCTATGGCTGGCACAGCCTTTTCATTCATGGTAACAGCCTTATTTACAATGCCACCTATGTGCATTTCTTCTACAAAATCTTGGTTGTTGTTTGATGAGTCGCCGTCAGTTCCCAGTGCCATGGTGATATTATTTTTTAAAAGTTTATCTACTGGCGTGAAGCCACTGGCAAGCTTTAGGTTTGATGAAGGATTGTAAACTGGGAAGAATTTTTTATCCTTAACAAGTTCAATTTCGTCATCAGTAATGTGAACACAGTGGGCTGCAATTATTTGATTATCTAGCATGCCTAGTGAATTCACATATTCAATTGGTGTCATCCCATATTCTTTTTTAGAATTTTCAATTTCTGTAAGAGTTTCAGAAAGGTGAATGTGAATTATCTTGTCGTATCTTTCCCTTGCCCCCTTTGCAATTTCCTTTAAGAATCCTGTTGAACAAGTATAAATTGCGTGTGGTGCAGGCACAACCCTAATTCTTCCATTAGCTTTCTCCTGGTAATTCTTGTAAAGGTCGTCAAACTCTTTAAGCTTTGCTTCCCCTTCTCCATCGACATCTGTCATGCCACGAGTTAAGACTCCACGAATGCCAGCTTCAATGGCAGCATCCCCAACCTTATCCATCTCGTAATACATATCGCAGAAGGAAGTGACACCCGACTTTATGTTTTCAATAATAGAAAGCTTAGAAGACCAATAGATGTCTTCTGGGTTTAGCTTTGCTTCTATGGGCCAAATTTCATTTTCAAGCCAGTCCATAAGGGCCAAGTCGTCGGCATAATTTCTAAAATAAGACATGCCAAGATGAGTGTGGGCATTTACAAAGCCTGGTGTTAGAAGTTTGTCTTTACCATCAAAGACCTCATCTGCATCAAGCTTTAAATCTTTTCCAATTTTTTTTATTTTATTTTCTTCTATAAAAATATCTGCCTTTTCGACAATTTTTTCATTCTCTATATCCAAATAAGAAATATTCTTTATAAGTAAGCTCATAATTCCTCCAATACTATTAATATTATAACAAAGTTTAAAAAATTTTTTCTAATTTATTGCAATTTACCACTTCCACAAATTTAAACTTTGGTATAATGACCTTATGATTGGAAATTATTTAGAGTTCAATGTATTTTTTGACATCATCGGGACAATTGCCTTTGCAATTTCCGGTGCCATACTTGGTTGCAAGAAAAAGATGGACATACTTGGCGTCATAGTCTTGGGTCTTGTCACGGCTCTTGGGGGAGGCTTTGTTCGTGACTTGGTACTTGGCATCAATCCACCAAATATGTTTCAAAATTCAACTAACGCAATCATCTCCACTGTCTTTTCAGTTTTGGTCTTTATGTTTTTCTATTTTAGAAAAAACTTCACATCAAGACAGGTCCTAATCTTTATGAATGAGTTCATGATCCTTAGCGACACAATTGGTCTTGCATCTTTTACTATTACTGGAATGACAACTGCCCTTTCCCTAGGACTTGATAAGAAGTTTCTTCTCATCTTTGTTGGTTCCATAACGGGAGTTGGCGGCGGAATGATTCGTGACGTCTTGGCAGGCACTATCCCCTTTATATTCAAGGAACAAATTTATGCCGGCGCCTGCATCTTGGGCTCTATAGTTTTTCTTCTCACGAGAAATTTTTTAGGCGACCAGGTTTCCATGATAATTTGTTTTTTTACAGTTTTAATATTTAGACTCTTGGCAGTGAAAAAGAATTGGAACCTGCCAAGGATTAGTTAATAGGAGGAATAAAATGGCAGTAGCAGAATTAACACTTATACCTATAGGAACAAAGACAACATCTGTGAGCAAGTACATTGCAGGTGCTCTTGACTCTATTGGCGAAGTTGAGGGACTAAGATATGAGCTTAATCCAATGGGAACAACAATTGCCCATGATGATTTAAAAGTTTTATACGATGTAATAAGAAGGATGCAAGAGTCAGTTTTTGATTCAGGTGCAGACAGGGTCTACACTGTTGTAAAAATTGACGACAGACGTGACAAGGACTATTCCTTTGAAGACAAGGTTACGTCTGTAAATGAAAAGAGAAAAAAATAGATTATGTATTCTAAAAAAAGTGCTGGCAAAAAACCAACACTTTTTTATATTTTTCATATTATAAAATCTACTTAGAATATTATTATTCATTAATCTTCTTTATTAAAAATATTATTAATAATACAATAACTATTATTCTTAATAGTAGTAGAACAAACGGGATACTAAACATATACACTCTAGAATCCTCCACTTGTTTCAGTCCATATTCTGTTTCCATTTACATGTGCTCGCACCCATAAACGAGTTTCTCTCAAATTATCTTTGCCTTTAGCATAAATTGCTAACCAGGCATGTGCTTCTGGTTTCCAACCATAATCGTGACCATATGCGTCTTCACTATATTTCCCCACAGCTGTATAGATATTTTTATTATATTGTCTTTTTATTTTAGTTTTCTTTAAAGTTTCATTCCTTGATATATCTACATCGAAAGAAAGACGAACAACACCTAGACTAAATCTAACTGTATATTTATTTTGCGAATCTATACTAGTTTTTGATTCTTCATTTAATGGTTTTATCTCAGCTACTTTAAAAGATCCATCTGGATATATAGTTTTCTTGTATCTATCCGTGTCTATTTGAGGTCTTAGGTCTCTATATTCATCTTTCATACAATCCCATAACTCTCCATTATCAAGCTTTTCCATTAAATTATTTATATCTCTTTCTGAAACACCTTCTTGTTTTAGTTCTTTTACAACTTCATATCTTATTAAATCAAAAAGATTTACATATTTATTTTTAGATGAGTCTTCAAAATTATTCGAATTCGCAAAAACGCAATTTAACAATGTAAATAAAACTAATAAAAAAATAGGAAAATATTTCTTTTTCATAAATACCTCCTTATGAAATATCCCAAGTAAAATATAATAAAATGATTTATCTTGGTTTTAGTATATCAGACTAAATTCTATTGTTCAAACTAATCAAATCATAACACTTTCGAAATAAAATAACTCAGAATTTACCACTAATTATTACAAGTTAATTTCTGTGTTAAAATATTATATAATTCTTATAATTTAAAGGAGGAGAAAATATGTACGAAGGTTTTTTGACAGATGTTGATGGAATTAAACTTGGTCACGCAGAAGATAAGCTTGCCCTTACTGGGACAAGTGTTATCTTGTGCGAAGATGGTTTTACTGCAGGAGTTGATGTTCGTGGTGCAGGGCCTGGCACTCGTGAGACTGACCTCTTGCGTGCAGAGAACTTGGTCCAAAAGGTCCACGGGGTTTTCTTGACTGGCGGGTCTGCCTACGGTCTTGATGTTGGCGGCGGCATCATGAAGTTTTTGGAAGAAAAGGGCGCAGGCTTCGACGTGGGAGTTGGAATAGTTCCCATAGTTCCTGGCGCAGTCCTATTTGATCTTGCAGTAGGCGATTCAAAAGTTCGTCCAGATTTTAAGATGGGCTATGAAGCTGCAAAAAAGGCAAGAGATAAAGATGAAACTCAGGGCAACTTTGGGGCAGGATGCGGCGCTAGCGTAGGCAAAATCTTGGGAAATGACTTTGCCATGAAGTCAGGCATAGGCCAGTCCTCTGTAAAGGTTGGCGACCTAGTTGTCTCTTCTATTGTTGCTCTCAATGCCATGGGAGATATTTTTGATTATGAAAAGGGAAAAAGAATTGCAGGAGTTTATGACAGAAAAAATAAAAAATTTTTAGACACTTGTGCTCTTTACGAAAAGCAGCTAAACGATTATAATCAATTTAGCCCAGCCAACACAACAATTTCTCTTGTTGCAACTAATGCAAGACTCACTAAGGCAAACTGTAATAAGATCTCACAAATGGCTCATGATGGTTATGGAAGATCAATTAATCCTGTGCATACCATGAACGATGGAGATACAATTTTTACACTTGCATCTGGCGAAGTTGAAGCAGATATTAATTTAGTTGGAATTCTCGCTGCAAAGACTATCTCAAGGTCTATTGCCAATGCAATTTATTCAGCCGAGGATTCAGGCGGGCTTGTAAGTTATAATAGCATCAAATGATGCAATGAAGGGTATCTTTGTGAACCCTATCGGAGGTAAAAATGAATCGAAACACTGAACGTAACAGAAGGCTAGTGATAGCTGCCATGCTTGGTGCCATCACAGTTGTCCTTAGTCTAACTCCCCTTGGACTTATTCCACTAGGAGTTATCAATGCAACTACTATGCACATACCAGTAATTATTGGAGCCATAGCAGAAGGCCCTGTAGTCGGAGCTTTAGTCGGACTAATTTTTGGAGTGTCATCACTCTTAAATGCAATCTTAAGAAATGCAAGTCCCGTCGCTTTTGTCTTTTACAATCCACTAATTTCTGTTGTGCCAAGAGTTTTAATTGGGATAACTTCTTATTACTCTTATGCTGCAATGAAAAAGATGGAAGACAAGAACTTGAGAAACTTAACTAAGGGACTTTGGGGACTAATTTCAATTTTCTTGGTTTACTTACTTATCAAAAATATTAAGACTGGTGGCTCAACACTAAATATTACTTTTGTAGTGATCCTACTTGCTCTTTGCATTGGATTTTTAGTTTACTCTTTCAAATCAAATGAGAAGGACTTCCCTATTGCCATTGGTGCCTTTGTTGGATCAATGACTAACACAATCCTAGTACTTGGTGGAATTTATTTAATTTATGCCAAGAGATATGTAGAAGCTCTTGACATTCCACTAGAAAATGCAAAATCAGCAATCCTTGGTGTATCAGTTACATCAGGAATACCTGAAGCTATCCTATCTGTTATAATTACTACAGCAGTTATAAAAGCTTTGAAATCAAGAAGGGGTTAATATGTTACTTGCAATTGATATAGACAATAGGACAACGGACTTCGCTGTCTTCAGTCAAGATGACTTAATCGATAAGTTTTCAATTACAACTGACAGGAATAGGTCTGTAGTTGAAATAAAACTCACAATTAAGCTCATCCTAATGGATAAAAATATAGAACTCTCTGACATCAATGAAATAATTATTTCAAACGTGGTGCCAGAACTCTCTTCTTCTTATGAAATGATCTCAAGAGAACTCATTGGCAAGAAACCAATTTTTATCTCTGCTGGAGTCAAAACTGGTTTAAACATAAAATGTGAAAGTCCAAGAGAAGTAGGCTCAGACAGGATCATAAAGGCAGTTGCTGCCACAAGAATCTACACAGAAAATATAATAATAGTTTCTGCATCATCAATTACAACAATTGACTATATCAATGCAAAAAAAGAATTCCTGGGAGGACTAATCCTGCCAGGAATCAACTTGCTTCAAGATTCACTTGTGAGAGGTAGTGCAAAGCTCCCTCATGTTGAATTAAAAAGGCCTGATGATGTAATTGGTAAAAATACAGAAAAGGCAATACAAAGGGGCCTTTACTACGGCTACAAGAAAGCTGTTCTTGGGATAATTGATGAAATAGTAGAATCTTATTCACTAACAAAAGAAAATACAAATATTTTAATCACTGGACCCTATGGCCATCTCTTAAAGCTATGTAAGTACGACTTAATAAGAGACGACGACCTGGGCATCTACGGACTTAAAATTATTTACGACTTAAACAAAAATAAGGCTTCATGATTTATGAAGCCTTTTTTCTTACCTATATTTTTCTAAATCTTTAATGTCCACTTTATGGAAGTTTACCTCAAAACCTGAAAGGTCTACGATCTTTTCCATAGTAGAACGGAACATATCAATGTCACCAGTTATATAAAAGTCAATGGACCTATTGGGAACTTCCTCATGGTCCTTTTCTATTTTTAAAATGTTCATGGCATCAAGGACAGTCTTGTAGGCTGGGTCAACCATTAAAACTTTTTTGCCTTGTTTTTTTAAGACCCTCTTAAAGGAATCTTCCACTAGGGGATAGTGAGTACAACCGAGAATCATTGTGTCGAAGTCGTAGTCGCCAAAGTAGTCTAAGTACTTTTTAACAATCCCGTCCATGTATTCTTCTTCAAACTCGCCTCTCTCAATAGCAAGAGTTAGGTCAGGACAGTAGACTGATTTAAGTTCAATATATGGGTCCATGGACTTTAAGACCTTGTCATAAATCCCACTTTCCACACAGGACTTTGTTGCAACAAGGGCAACCTTCTTAGTCTTTGTCCTCTCAAGAGTGTTTTCACTGCCTGGTTCAACAACCCCAATAATCGGATACTTATATTTTTCATTGGACTCCTTGAGACCATGGCTGGTTGCAGTGTTGCAAGCAATTATAGAAAGGTCTACATCAAGGTCCTTGAAAAAACCCATTACCTCCATTGTATAATTTTTTATCTCTTCGTCAGTCCTGGCACCGTAGGGCATCCTAAGAGTATCCCCAAAGAAGACGAAGTTTTTATTTTTTATTTTATTTAAAGCGACTTTCAGAACGGAGAGTCCACCTACTCCGCTGTCATAAAAGCCGATCACATTATTTCCCATTCAATCACCAACTCTTTTATATAATACTATAAATTATGAAAAACAAAAAGAAGAATCTAAATTTCTTCCCTTATTATAGTTTTCTGTTTTAGACCATGTGATTAATTATATAAAATATACCATCCTCTATCAAGTTAGGTATAACGCAATTTTAGATTAATTTATTTTGTTTTAAATTTTAATAAATTGTTCACAAAAAGTTTCTTCCGAAGACTTATCATTGTAAGTAATTTTTATTTTCTTGCCAAGGCATTTTTCCATAATACTTTCACTTATCATCTTTACTCCTTTTATTCTTGAGATTATATGAACTTTCTTTTTTCAAATTTAAAATATAAAGCAAAAAGCCTGCGAACATTGCATTCACAGGCTTTCAAATGGTGCACCTTTACGGACTCGAACCGTAGGCCCACTGATTAAGAGTCAGTTGCTCTACCAACTGAGCTAAAGGTGCAAAATTTATTAACTTGTCTGTACTATCAGTACAACAAAAATAATTATAAATAAAAAAAACACTCCTGTCAAGTGTTTTTTTTATTTTATTTTCTAAACATTCTATAGTCAGCTTGCTCTTCAAACATTTCATAGATAGCTTCAATGGTTCTTTCGCTTGCTTCTCTAGCTTCCTCAGGTTTTTTCTCTTCGATTAAATTATAAATTTTTTGCAAATTTTCATAGTGTCTTTGATAATTTTCTTTATTTCTAAAAATAAAATTACCAAACCTATAAAGCCTTTTGTTGACCATTGTCATAACTTCAATTAATATTTCATTGTTTAATGACTTAACAAGAGCCATGTTCCATTCAATAATTAAGTTTTGGGCAAGTTCTTCCTCATCATTTTCAATTGCAAGCCTAAGGTCTTCGTTGACCTTTTCGAAATATTTTGTCTTTTCTGTTAAGCCCTTTTCTGCCAAGAGTTCAACACAAAGAGGCTCCAGCGACTTTCTAACTATATAAAGATTTTTGGCTTCTTTGACAGAAATTTTTGAAACAATATAAGATTTTCTTGGAAAACTTGTAACAAGTCCTTCCTTCTCAAGTTTTTTTAGGGCCTCTCTAACTGGTGTTCTAGATACATCGAGTTTAGAAGCGATTTCCATCTCAATAAGTTTGTCTCCTGGCAGTAATTTATTTTTTAAGATTTTATCTTTTAAATCTCTATAGACCATATTGCTAAGAGACTTCTTATTAGATTTCGTGTCCAAAAATCTCACCTCCTATTTACTAAAATGTTTTCCTAAGTCTGGGATTTTTCTTTTTTTCATTATACCATAAACTCAGTAGTTTCATATATCTAATTTTTTAATATTTATAATTTGACAAATGTTTATCACTCTCATTTTCGGGTAACATAAATATAGGCAAAATTAATAGAACATTAAATTGGGGGAAAATTTATAATGAATAAGAAAATTTTAATGACAACACTTGGACTAGGACTTGCACTAACACTTACTGCTTGTGGACCAAAGAACCAAGCAATGGACCCAGCAAATTCTAATTCTAAAAATGCTAAGGTAGAAGAAAGTGCTAATGCAAATAAAACAAATGCTAACAAAAATGCCACTGACAATAAGGCTGATGCACAAACAAAAGAAGAAACAGCTGTAAATAAGGGAGCTGTCGCTAACCTAGACCCTGGTATTGCTTTTGACGGATTCAAAAAACTTCACGCTGATGCTAAGGTTGAATCCTTCCAACTTGATATTGAAAATGGAAAAGCTTACTACAAGGTTAATGGTTATGATGCTGAAAACGAATATGAAGTTACAGTTGACGCAGTGACTGGCGACATTGTAAAGGACGAGTTTGAAGCAGAAAACACATCAGCTAAGACAGCTGACCTACAATTAGAAATGATTGAAGCAGTTGACAAATACATGGAAGAAGCTTTAAAGGACGCAGGTCAAGGCTATGAAGCTGGAGAATACGAAGTTGAATTTGACAACGGAAAATATGAAGTAAGTGTTGAAGTTGTTAATGGAAACAAAGACATCACTTACACTTACGACTATGAAACAGGTAAGTTAATAGAAAAAGATATGTAATATTTTTAAGAGAGGGCTTGGCCCTCTTTTTTTTATGATTTTTTATTTCTTTCAAATAATTTCTTCCTGTTATTAAAATAATTTTTGTATATAATTATTGTTAAGAAGGCAGTTTTTTGCAAAATTTTATTAGGAGTATAAAAAATGTTAGAAAGAAAATTTGTTATTTTTTTTAAAAGATTAAAGAAGTACCTGACAAATCTCATAAGCCAAGATATTTTTATTAGGCTCAGCTTAAACATAATAGTTCTTTTCTTTGCCATAAAAATTTACAAGACCTTTGATCTCGATGAATACTTAGATATAACAGTCTTTACTGCTGCCATAGCTATCCTCTTGATTGACTTTTTTATTGTTACAATTATAAATTTTGTTTCTGTGAAGAAAGAAGACTCCTTAAAAACTACTGACGATTACAAGTCTCTGATAAAAAAGTATCCCCTTGATAAAAAGTACGGATATTTTTATGAATTTAAAAATACTAAACTAGATAAAATTCCTTCAAGGGTCAGAAGAAAGTTTTATGAAGATGATGATGATTTTAACTTTAATGAAGACCAGGTCTTCCCCATAAGAAAGTTGGCTGACTGCAAGGGCAAGGAAATAAGTTTGAGAGATAGGGAAGAAATCTTTCAAATGGAAGAAAGCTTAAAAGAAAATTTAAATATTTTAAAGGATGTTCATAAGAATTCAAATATTTACAACAACAAGTGTATCAGGCTTGATGATCTTACGGAGCTTGAGGACAAGGTCGTATTAAAAACTTCAAGGACAAGTTACTTTGACTTTTGTGCTTCAAATAGGATGATTGATTACGTCCACAAGAACAAGAGGACTATAAGAGATGACTTACTCTATGGTCCCCTCTTTCCAAGTCTTTCTGAGTCTCCCCTATCAAATCTCTTGGGCTTTAACTGCTCGGTTATTACCAGCGATGGTTACTTGATTTTTATCAAAAGGGGGTCCAATGTTTCCATTGAAAAGGACAAGCTTGGCCTTGGAGTCCAAGCTTCTGTTAAATACATGTACACCCACGCTGAAGAGGGCAAAAAAATTATCGACATAGAAGATATTTATAGGTCTGTTGAAATGGAATTTGTTGATGAGCTGGGAGTGAGTCTCCATAGTCCAGAAAAAATCGGCAAAAACCTAGTTGATGTTTACTACGATTATGTGGAGGGCAAGCCTCAACTTTATTTTGAATTCTTCTTAGGTAATGAGGACAAAAATTCTAGCCTAAAAGAAATTTCTGCTTATCTAGCAAAAAAAGATAAGTCCATGATTAAAGACGGAAATTCTATCCTTGCAATTCCACTTAAGAAGGCAGAAAATATTTATATCTCATCCTTTGCCCTTGCCTATGAAGACCAATATTACTCAATGGTTCCTTCTGCCTCCTATTGTGTGGCGAGATTTTTAGAAAATATAAGATAAAAAACCTGGGTTATTGCCCAGGTTCTTTTTTTACTCTCAAATTATAAATTATAGATTTCTTCAGCAGGAAATATTTCGATTTCTTTAAGTGAATTAATGCGACTAAAGAACTCTTCTTCTGTCATAGTCTCTGCATGGTCATCATCAATACAAGTATATTTGGATAGACCATCAATTTCGTCTATAATCTTTTTCATATCATACTTTGTCAAAGGAAGTTCACCGTCTACTTACAGTCCAAGACCTGGCGACACATCAAAAAGTCTTTGGTAACTAGCAACAATTAGGTGGGCATCTGGACCAACCTTCTTAAAGTATTCGTCGCTCTCCCCTTCATTTTATATCTCCTTTTCAAATAGTATTTTTGTCTTAATTGTATCATATAAAAATTTTAAGTTTGTAAAGACTTATAGGCTTAGCAAGCTAACACTCAATAAAAAATTTATGTCTTCAAAAAATTCCAAGCAAAAAATATACACAAAAAAACTCTGGCATCTCTACCAGAGTTTCTCTATTATATCTTATTCATATTTTCCGTGACAGTTTTTATATTTTTTTCCACTTCCACAAGGACATGGATCATTTCTTCCTACTTTTTCTTTTTTTCTAACGTAAGGCTTTTTCTTTCCGTCATCTGGATTTACAGTTTCAACTTCCTTTGCCACCCTAACCCTTTGTACTCTTTCAGGGTTAACTACGTGGTAAAGCATTTTAACTGTGTCTTCTTTAATTGATTCGTTCATTGCTTCGAACATATCAAAGCCTTCTTCTGCGTAGGCTCTTACTGGGTCAGTTTGACCAACTGCACGAAGTCCAATTCCCTTTCTTAGTTGATCCATTGCATCGATGTGGTCCATCCACTTTTGGTCAACATTTTGAAGAAGGGCAACTCTTTCAATTTCTCTGAATTTTTCTTCGCCGAAGTCTTCTTCTTTTTCAACATATTTTGCATCAGCTAGTTCTTTTATATAAGCCTTTAGTGAATCTACTGTAGGGTTTTCAAGCTTCTTTAAGAAGTCTTCTTCAAAATCAAAAGTAGCCACACCAAAGTTTCTTATTGATTCAAAGTCAAGATAGTTTTTGTTGTTGTCGTCTAGCTTGTTGTAGAAGTCAATAGTCTTATCTATTACATCATTTCTCATTGCAATGATGTCGTCTCTTAGGTTTTCACCTTCAAGAACTCTTCTTCTTTCTGCATAGATAACTTCTCTTTGCTTGTTCATAACGTCATCATATTTTAGGACGTTCTTACGAATACTAAAGTTGTTACCTTCTACTTTTCTTTGAGCTGACTCTATTAGTCTTGTAAGGATTTTGTGTTCGATTGGTTCGTCTTCTTCTGGATCAAGCTTAACCATTGTGTCTTTGAATCTGTCTCCAGCAAATAGTCTAATTAAATCATCATCTGCTGAAATGTAGAATCTTGAAGAACCTGGGTCTCCTTGACGTCCTGAACGACCACGTAATTGGTTATCAATACGTCTTGACTCGTGTCTTTCTGTACCAATAATTCTAAGTCCGCCAACCTTCTTAACTTCTTCAGCTTCCTTGTCTGTTTCAACCTTGAATTTTTTAACAAGAGCTTGATAATCTTCTCTTGCCTTTAAGATTTCTGGGTCGTCAGTCTTGAAGTATGAGTCTGCATATTCTAGCATTTCATCTTCCATGCCTTGTTTCTTAAGTTCCTTCTTTGCAAGATATTCTGGGTTACCACCAAGTACAATGTCGGTACCACGACCAGCCATGTTTGTGGCAATAGTAACTTGACCAAAACGACCTGCTTGGGCAACTATTTCAGACTCTTGTTCGTGATTTTTGGCGTTTAAGACATTGTGCTTAATGCCTGCACGTTTTAAATATTTAGAAAGAGCTTCAGACTTGTCAATTGACACAGTACCAACTAGGACTGGTTGACCTTTTTTATTTGCTTCAGCAATTTCTCTTGTAACTGCCTTGAATTTTGCATCTTCATTTATATAGATGTGATCATTGTCATCTTCCCTTTGAATTGGTTTGTTTGTTGGGATTTCAACAACGTCAATGTTATAAATATCTCTAAACTCGCCTTCTTCTGTCATAGCAGTACCTGTCATACCAGCAAGCTTATCATACATTCTAAAGTAGTTTTGGAAGGTAATTGTTGCAAGAGTTTTTGATTCTGCTCTTACTTCTAGACCTTCTTTTGCTTCAATAGCTTGGTGAAGACCTTCAGAGTATCTTCTACCATACATTAGACGGCCAGTAAATTCGTCAACAATTATTACTTCGCCATCTTTTACAACATAGTCAATATCTCTGTGCATTGTACCTGCTGCCTTAAGTGCTTGGTTAATGTGGTGAGATAGTTCCATGTTTTCTGCATCAGATAAGTTTTCAATGCCAAAATATTTTTCGGCCTTAGCAATACCCTTGTCAGTAAGAGTTGCAGTCTTATCTTTTTCATCTATTACATAGTCAACAGTTTCTTCTTCGAATTCCCTGTTAAATCTTTCAAGATCAATTTCATCTTGAGTCTTGATTCTGTGGCTAAGAGTGTTTACAAAATCTCTTGCTCTAACATATAAGTCAACAGATTCGTCACCTTGACCAGAAATAATAAGAGGTGTTCTCGCTTCGTCAATTAAAATTGAGTCAACTTCGTCGACGATACAATAGTGAAGTCCTCTCTGAACCATTTCTTCCTTATATATAACCATGTTATCTCTTAGGTAGTCGAAACCAAATTCGTTGTTAGTACCATAAGTGATATCAGAATTATAAGCAGCCTTCCTGTCCTCTTGGTCCATGTCGTGGATAATACATCCAACGCTAAGACCTAGGAATTCATAAACCTTACCCATCCAGTCCCTATCACGGCTAGCCAAGTAGTCGTTGACAGTAACAACGTGAGTTCCCTTGCCTTCAAGGGCATTTAAGTAAGCTGGTAGTGTAGCAACAAGTGTCTTACCTTCACCAGTTCTCATTTCTGCAATTCTACCTTGGTGAAGAACAATACCACCAATAACTTGGACCCTAAAGTGCTTCATGCCAAGAACTCTCCAAGCAGCTTCTCTTACAACAGCAAAAGCTTCTGGAAGTAGGTCATCAGTTGTTTCACCATTCTTAATTCTATTTTTAAATTCTTCAGTTTTACTTTTAAGCTCGTTGTCTGAAAGCTTTTCCATCTCGCCTTCGAGACTCATAACTTTATTTACAAGGGGCTCGATTTTTTTAAGTTCCCTATCACTGTAGGTACCAAAAATCTTTTCCATTAAACCCATTTTACCACTCCTTTTATCTGACGTATTATTCTATCATTAAATGGCATATTTTACAATAAAAATCCCGTTCAACACATCTCTATAAATTATATTGTTACTAATATTTAATGTCAATATAAATAGGCTAATTACTTAATTTAAATAAGTTACTCTCATGTGAAACTATACAAAATTAAAATTTTATTATAAAATGTACTAAATGATGAGGAGGTTAATATGATACTAGTAGTTGACTTTGGCGGCCAATACAACCAGTTAATAGCAAGACGAATAAGAGATCTTAACATTTACTGCGAAGTTGTACCCTACAATAAGGCCTTAAAAAAATTAGAAAATAGAGACAACGTTGAAGGAATAATTTTTACAGGTGGACCTAACTCAGTTTATGAAGAAGGCGCACCACAAATAGAAAAAGAAATCTTCGACAAAAACATTCCAATCCTTGGACTTTGCTACGGAATGCAAATCATGGCCCACACACTTGGTGGAGAAGTTATAAAAGCACCAAAAGAAAGAGAGTTTGGAAAAACAGAAATCGAAACAAAAGAATCACTTATCTTTAAAGACCTAGCAAAAGAAGAAACGGTTTGGATGAGTCATGTTGATAGAGTAAAAGAAGTGCCAGAAGGCTTTGAAATAATAGCAAAGAGCGAAAACTGTCCAGTAGCTGGCATGGCAAATGTAGATAGAAAACTTTATGCCCTACAATTCCATCCAGAAGTAAACCATTCAGTACACGGCAAAAAAATGCTAGAAAACTTTGCAGTAGAAATCTGTGGAGCAAAAAAAGATTGGACAATGGAAAACTATGCAAAAAAATCCATCCAAGAAATAAAAGAAAAAGTTGGCGACGGAAAAGTCCTCCTTGCCCTATCAGGTGGAGTTGACTCATCAGTAACAGCAGCCCTACTATCAAAAGCAGTTGGCGAAAACTTAACATGCATCTTCGTTGACCACGGCCTTATGAGAAAAGACGAAGGCGACGAAGTAGAAGAAGCCTTTAAAGACTCAGGCATGAACTTCATAAGAGTAGACGCAGAAAAAAGATTTTTAGATAAACTATCTGGCGTTACAGACCCAGAAAGAAAAAGAAAAATCATTGGCGAAGAATTCATAAGAGTTTTTGAAGAAGAAGGACAAAAAATAAAATCAGTAGACTTCCTAGCACAAGGAACAATTTACCCAGACGTAATCGAATCAGGACTAGGCGACTCAGCAGTAATAAAGTCTCACCACAACGTTGGCGGACTACCAGACTTCGTAGACTTCAAAGAAATCATCGAGCCACTACGCATGCTATTTAAAGATGAAGTACGTGACCTTGGAAGAGAACTAGGACTTGCAGACTACCTAGTAGACAGACAACCCTTCCCTGGACCAGGACTTGCCATAAGAGTAATGGGCGAAATCACAAAAGAAAAACTAGACATACTTCGTGATGCAGACAAAATTTTTAGGGACGAATTAGAAAAAGCAAAACTAGAAGACATCAACCAATACTTCGCAGTCCTAACAAACAACAGGACAGTAGGAGTAATGGGCGACTTTAGAACTTACGACTATACACTTGCCCTTCGTGCAGTATCAACAACAGACTTTATGACAGCCGACTTCACAAGAATCCCTTGGGAAATATTGGATAAGGTGTCAAATAGAATAGTAAACGAAGTAGACCACATAAATAGGATAGTCTATGATATAACATCAAAACCCCCAGCTACAATTGAATGGGAATAATCGCAAAATTTTCTAAAATGTCTTCATTACAAGCTATAAAGAGAATGAAAAATGGCTACTGGTACTCAAATTGTACTGGAAGCTAAAAAGAATAAACTAAATAATAGTTCCAAGTGGTTTGCATTTGGACAAAAAATTAGATCATAACTTAAGTGTTATGGTCTTTTTTATTTGATAGGTTGTACAATTAAACGCGACAATAAAATGTCGGTTTAAATTCTAGTATTGTCGCAAATATGATAAAATAATTATAATTGAGGAGGACTGCAATGAGCCGATATATTGAATCAGAAACAATTGAATTAAAAGAAAAATACACAGATACGATTACAAAGGAAATAGTATCTTTCCTTAATAGTGCAGGAGGATCGATTATTATCGGAGTAAAAGATGATGGTGTTGTAGTTGGTATTGATAAAGTTGATGAAATTCTTAGAAAAATATCTGATATTATAACAACTAAAATAGAACCGAACCCACAAGATGAAATCAGTTCAGAACTAAAATTTGATGAAGGAAAAACTCTAATAGTAATTCATATAAATAAAGGTCATCATTATATTTATTGTCAAAAGAAATATGGATTCTCTTCTACTGGTTGCACAATACGAATCGGAACAACCTGTAAAGAGATGACACCAGAACAGATAAAAATTCGATATGAGAAAAAATTTATAGATAATGAATACATGCTTAAGAAAAAATCAAATTCATCAGATTTATCGTTTAGGGAACTTAAGATATATTACTCAGAAAAAAATTATCATTTGGAAGATAAATCTTTTGAAACGAATTTAAATTTAAGGAATGAATCCGGAGAATATAATTTATTAGCAGAACTATTATCCGATAAAAATAATATTCCATTTATTTTTGTAAAATTTCAAGGACAGAATAAAGCTTCTATCTCTGAAAGAAGCGATTATGGTTATGGATGCATATTAACTACTTATGAAAAAATAAAAAACAGATTGCAGGCTGAAAATATATGTATTTCTGATACGACAGTAAGGCCAAGAAAGGACACATATTTATTTGATTTTGACTGTGTAAATGAGGCGATTCTAAATGCTTTAGTTCATAACGATTGGACAATTACCGAGCCGCAGATTTCAATGTTTAATGATAGACTTGATATATTATCACATGGTGGACTTCCTAATGGAATGACAAAAGACCAATTTTTTGATGGAATAAGTAAGCCTAGAAACGAAACATTGATGAGGATATTTCTAAATATGGGATTAACTGAACACACTGGACATGGGATTCCAACCATTGTAGAAAAATATGGGAAAGATGTTTTTGAAATTGAAAGTAACTATATTAGATGTACTATTCCTTTTGAGCAAAGAGTAATTGAACAAATGGACAAAAAAAATGTCGGTTTGAATGACGGTTTGAATGTCGGTTTGAATAAAACTGAGAAGAAAGTAATCGAGCTTCTGATAGAAGATCAAAGCCTTACATCAATTGAACTTTCAGAAAAAATAGGTGTGACAACGAGGACTATCGAAAGAGCATTTAAATCTTTACAAGAAAAGAAAATGATAGAAAGAATTGGATCAAAACGTGATGGAAATTGGATTGTTGTTAGGTGAGAAATAAACTATACTTATAAATAAAGTTTATAAGAGTGATATGTTTCAATAATTTCTAAAAATTGTAAGTAGAAGCAACATAAATTGATGTTAAATTGATATTGTTTTATAACATATTATGGAGGTATTAAAATGGCTATTACAAAATATGAATCTTATTACAATCAAATAAAAGAATCTTTAAATGAAATAAAAGAAACTAATGAATATGAAAATTTATCGAAAGCATTTATACACTGGTATCTAAAGAACCATATATTTATGGATGATCAAGAAATAGGAGAATGTATAATTGATGGTTCAGGAGATAATGGTATAGATGCAATAATATTAAATGAAGAAGAAAAAGAATTGACCGTAATGCAGTTTAAGTTTCCTGTAACTTCAAAGGGTATTAATGAAGAAATTTCTCAAGGAGATATTTTAAAAACAATCAATGGATTTAACATATTGATTAATAAATCTTCTACTTCAGAGTCAAACAGTCAATTTAGAGAGTATAAAAATAAAATAAGCGATATAGATATATTCAAATTTAATATTCAATTTATAAGCTTTAATAAAGGAATAGAAGCTAATGCAAATAAAGAATTGATAGATAATTTTGCAAAAAATTTTAAGAAAGATTTTGGAAGTGAGCTCAATATAAAGGTTCATGAAAAATCTACGATATCCAATATATATGAAAAAATAAATAGGAAAAATGATTTAGAAATTAATCTTTCATACAAACAATTAACATCTGCTTATGATATAGAGTTCATGAATATAAAATCATATGTTGGACTAGTAAACTCTAAAGATCTTATCAGCTCAATAGAAGATTATATAGAAACAATATTCGATGAAAATATAAGATTGTATGAGGGTAAGACAACAGTCAATAATTCAATAAAATCTACTGCATCTGATCCTAAAGAGAGTGAAATGTTTTATTTTTATAATAATGGAATAACTATAATATGTGACAAGGCAAGTAATAGTCCTAATAAACTTAGTGTATCATTAAAAGGGGTGTCCATTGTAAATGGGTGTCAGACTGTAACATCTATTTATGAATTGTATAAAAAAAATAAGCTTCAAAGTGGAGTTGATATTTTAACAAGAATTATAGAAATTTCAGACTATAATGAAAGAATGAAAATTACAGAATTTTTAAACTCTCAAAATCCGATAAAAGATAGCTACTTTATAGCTAATCACACTATCATCAGAGATTTACAGAAGGCTTTAGAGGATAAAGGATATTATTTAGAAAGGCAAGTCAATGAATTTGAATATAAAAAAATGTATGGAGCAAGGGATATCAATGACTTAACCCCTATAAAACTAGAAAATGTTATACAGTATTATGTAGGGTATTGGTTAGATGAATATGCCGCATTAGCCAAGAGGGGAAAAAGTTTATTATTTGATAAAAATAAAATAGATGAAATTTTGATGGAAATAAATGCTGATAGAGTTATAGAAGCTTATAATATGTACAATAAAATAAGCAAAATAATAACCAGTTACAGAAGAACTAGGAGAAACGATAAAAAGAAAGAGATTTCTGATTTTCTCGAGTTGTCACATGAACAATTTTTAGAAAATGTAGATGAGTATCTGTTCATTAATACAGGAGATATACTTATTTTGAATACTACTAGAATATTAAAAGAAAAATACGAAAAAGATAATATAGAATTTAATGATGAAAAATTAATAAAAGATTCTATAATCAAAATTCATGACAAATTGATATCTGAATTTCCGGACGGGATTAAAAATGTTTCTACATTGACTAAAAATACAAAAACATTTAAAGATATAAAGGATTATGTAAATTAAAAGGAATTCTTATATTTTATGTTCTGGTACTGGGACTGGGATGGGACTAAAAATCTGAAAACGTCCTATAATTAGGTGGATTTAGTGATACTAGAAAAAATAAAATCTAGTATTTTGAATGATTTGAGATATATCGTACGTTTGGAAAAGAAGAATGGGAATAATCGCAAAAAATTTAAAAGCTTTGTAAAATCAACAGTTACAGAAGACCAAAAACTGTAACTGGGATTAAAATGGGAACATTTGTAAAAAAGAATAATTAAAATAATAGTTCCAAGTGGTTTACATTTGGACAAAAAATAAGACTGTAGTTTTCAAGCTACGGCCTTTTTACGTACATATATTTATATTTAAAGATATCTTCTTACTAAAAAATCGAAAAAATTAAAATGAAAATATATTTTACAGATTAAGAAAAAGAAATTTATATTGTAGACCTAGAACCATCTAGAGAGCTCCAATGGCTTCTTTCAAATGCAACAAATAATATAAACCAGATTGCAAAAGCAACTAATACAACAGGTGTTATTTACAATAATGAAATTTAATCTATGAATAATCAGATAGAAAAATTATCAAGAGAAATATGGCAGATCCATTCCCTGCTTCTTAATAAATCAAAAGAAAGTTCTGGTGATTAGTATGATAATTACAAAAAAGAATACCCTTATGCAAGAGTATTCTTTGAATAAAGAGCAATTTTCAGACCTTGTTCAATATAGAAAAAACAATTAAAATTATTATGGAATGGAAGTGGAGAGAAAAAAATCTATAAGCGGATAATCCTATAGCTTTTTTAAGATTATTTACAAAATTTTATTCTAAACTTCTTATTCTATCTACAAGACTATTTTGGCTATGCTTTTCATAGAATCTACCTGTAAATAATATCCCAATGATTATATTTACAAAGTTTACAAGGATAAGAGGCATGATTACAAATTTATAGGAAGTCCACTGAGTCTGTTCCATAAAATCTATCAATATAAATTTATTTACAAGTAACATTACTATAAAAGAAAACACTAAGCTTGAAATTGAATAAATCAAATTCTTTTTCACTAAATATTTTTTAATGTTTTTCTTTGTCATTCCAATTGCTTCAAGGATTGATAAGTTCACCATGTTTCTCAATATTTCTGTAGCAATAACATTAATAAAGTTCAGCACAGATATTAAGAATAATACTATAGATAGGCTGTAACCAGCAAATTCTATTAGGTTTTTGAATTCCATTGTAGATTTAATCTGAAGATCTCTTGAATCATAGGAAAAGTCTGGCTCATTTTCAAAAGTTTTTAATAACTTATCAAAATTTTCCTTTTCGCTATCTTCTACATCAAATCCATAGGACATTATACTTTTATCTCCTGTAAGCTTACTATACTCATTCGGATTCATATAAATATACTCCAAATCTAAAGTAGGACTAGATTCGTCGTTTATATCTTCCTTAATCACAGGAAAATATCTAAGACCATTTGAAAAGTTATACTCAAACTTGCCCATCACTTGGACTTCTTTGACCTTATTATTAACATTGATTTTTATTTTATCACCAGATTTAAATGCAGATTTTTTATTTGCATATTCTCCAACGATAATATAATTTCCTGTTTGCCATTTTTCTTTATCAAACTCTCCATCTATAAATTTTTGTTTATTTATTAAATAGTCATCCATACCAAATAGAAGTGGTGCAACTTTGTTATCTTCTATTTTAATTTTTGGATAAGTGTGCTCATAACCAGAGGAGTATAAAGCTCCCCCACTTTTATAACCCTTATGTTTTTCTATTTCATCAATATACTTTTTGTCAATTCCATACTCACTATCTAAGTACATATATCTAAAATATTTTGGGCTTGCTATATTATAGTCGGTTACGATTACATCAGAAATTCCCTTTTCTAGATCAATATTGCCTGTATAAGTTAAGACACTATTCAAAATAACTGCAGAAAGGCTAATAGATAGAACTATCGATATAAATCTAAATTTATTGGAAAATACTTGTCTTCTAGCAAGCTTTCCTAGAGAAATATCTTCGCTTTTATATTTCCTTTTTATCGTGGTTTCATTGTATCTGCTGGCATCTATTGGAGAAACTTTTGCTGCATATCTAGCAGGTCTCATCACCGATAGAAATACTGTAAGCAAAGTAAAGGCTGTCGAAAATAAGATAATTAAGATTATTACCATGAGTGATAATTTTACATCCGTTAACATCTCATTATTTGCAAATATTTTATTTAAAATGATTTTTCCGATAGAAATTCCTACTATATCTCCAACTATTATTGCTGGAAGTGCGACTGCTAAAGACTCTAGATGAATAAGTTTTTTGATTTGCGGCTTTGTCATTCCAATTGTTTTTAAAAGTCCTAGAAGTTTAATATCTTCATTTACAGATATCTTAAAAATATTATTTATTATCAAATATCCCGCGACTATTACCAAAATCAAAAAGGCTAAGAAGGGTAAAAATGTTTTAAAATCAAAACTAGAATCATCAGAAAAAATATAAGCAAAGTTAACACCAATTCTTATTTCTTTGTCAGATAGATTTCCAGGGTCATCTACCACTTTATAAGCATTTCTCTCTGCAATTTTTAAAAGTTTATCCCTTATCATAAAGGAATTCTTTAACATTACTTCCACGTCATTATTATTTTCTGGAAGGGATAATTTATCTACATAAGCTTTTGATAAATAGATTTGTCCAACACCAACATTGGAATCAATAGGATTTTGAAAAGTTCCAGATATAATAAATTTATCACTTTTCTTTTCAATAATCTCTCCTGTGTAAGGTTTTTCTATAGTGAAAGGAACTTCTATCTCTTCTCCAATTTCACCCTTATAACCTAATTTTTTAGCAGTAGCTATATCTATAAATACTTGGTTATCTTTTTCTGGAAACTCCCCCTTAAATTTTTCTATTAGAGACCATTCAAATCCTTTCTTATCCATATAAGATAGTTCTGCCATAACTTTTTCATCATCAAGAATCCCAACTTTCTCTCTAACTGAAAAATCCTTTATATCCTTATCATGGGTTAATATTTCTACATCTTCATCACAAATATCTTTAAAAGAACCATGGCTGATTGTTCCAACAGTTTTCATCGTTTGGGTTTCCATGCTTTTTCCTAAACCTAAAGCTACGGAAAACAGACTTGTAAATAGTATAGAAGTCAAAGCAATTGCCAATAAGAGAATATTTCTCCTACTTTTATTCGCATTTAAAATTTTTTTTGCAAGCCTCCTTATATAAGCTTTATTTTTGACTTTCATTATTTCCCACCAGCCTTCCATCTTCTATCCTTAGAGTTTTTTCTGCAGCTTGAGCGACGGCATCATCGTGAGTAATCATAAGAATAGTATTTCCAAGCTCTTTATTAATCTTTTTTAGTAGGTAAACAACTTGGGAAGAAGATTTTGAATCTAAATTTCCTGTAGGTTCGTCAGCTAGAATTAAAGATGGTTTGGTAACCAAGGCTCTTGCTATAGCAACTCTTTGTTGCTGTCCACCTGATAATTCATTAGGCATTTTATATTTTTGATCACTTATTTCTAGAATGTCTATTACGGAATCAACATATTTCTTATCTACTTTGTCCCCATCAAGACCAAAGGGAATAATTATATTCTCATATACATTTAGCATGGGCAAGAGATTATATGCTTGAAAGACAAAACCGATATTTCTTCTCCTAAAAATGGTTCTCTCATCATCTTTTAATCCATAAATATCCGTACCATCAATTAAAACTTTGCCACTTGTAGGATAATCAAGTCCCCCTAGTAAATGTAATAGGGTTGATTTACCAGATCCGCTTGCTCCAATTATAGAAATAAATTCTCCTTTTTCTACATCGAAAGATACTCCGTCAAGAGCTCTTACTTCCACGTCATTTGTTTTATAATATCTTTTTAAATTATCTACTTTTAACATATCTATCACCCCTTTACATTTAATATAACATTCACATCTTACAAAGTACTTACAATACTTCTTACAGTTTTGTAAGAAAAAAGACTTCTCACAAGGGGAAGTCTACTGAAAATTTTATTCTATTTTCGTCCAAAGACGCTCTTATATTTCCACCATGTTTTTCTATAATTTCTCTGGCTATATATAGACCTAAACCCAAACCGTCCTTGGAAACTGAATTTTTTCCTCTATAAAATCTTTCAAATATCTTTGGCAAAGTTTCTTCTGATAAGTCTTTGCACTCATTTTCTATGTCTAGATTATAGTTTAGGTAAGATTTATAAATTGAAATATTAATGGTAGAACAATTTGGTGAGTATTTTATAGCATTATCTACTAGGTTGTGGATAGCTTCTTTGAGCCATCTTTCATCTACAGCGAACAATAAGTCTTCATCTTTTAAATTTATGCTTATGTTTTTTTCATCTAATATGACTTTAAATTCTCTCAAAACATCATCTACTATGTCTTTTAAATTTGCTTGATGTTTTTGTAAGGAAATAATATCGGATTCGAGCCTAGAAGATTTTACTAGGTTTTGAATTAAAAATTCTAGTTTATTAAGTTCATACTTTATAATTTCTATATACTCATCTTTCGGATCATCTTCTAAAAGACTAATGTATAAAGAAAGGTTGGTAATGGGTGTCTTGGTTTGGTGTGATATATCTGCTATTAAATCTTTGGTTTTACTTTTTTCTGTATTTATTTTCGCTTCTTTTACTTGACTGGCATACAAAAACTTAATGAGCTTTGATTTTATTTTAGATAATTCCTTTTCATCAAATTCTGTAATTTCTAAATTGCCATCAAAAGCTTTATCAATATAGTCTGAGAGTTCGCTCATTTCACTTCTCAATACAATATATTTATATAAAATAATTCCAATTATAAGAACTAAAAGACCTATTAAAAATTCCATTTATAACCAACTCCAAAGACTGTTTCTATTGGGTCATAGGGTTTTAATTTATTTCTTATTCTAGAAATATTGACGCTCAGTGTATTTTGATCAATAAATTCCTCATCTATTCCCCAAACAAAATCAAATAGTAATTCCTTAGTAATGACTTGAGACTTGTTTTTTATCAGGTAGTATAAAATTTTTGTCTCTGTCCTAGTGAAATCTATGTTTTTATTATCTACAAAGAAAGTATTTTCATTAAAATTAAAATCTAAACCATCTTTCTTATAAAGATTTAAATCACTAGAGGCTATTTTTTCGAAGGCTCTTTTTATCTTTGCTTCTAATATTCCCAAAGAAAAAGGTTTTGTTAGATAGTCGTCTGCCCCTAAATTTATGGCTGAAATGATATATGCTTCTAGATCTATGGCTGATAGAACTATAATGGGAATTGATGAACTTTGTCTAGTATATTTTATTATTTCAAGTCCATCTCCATCTGGTAAGTTCATATCAAGTAAAAGTAAGTCAGCTTTATCAATAAAGCTTTTGGCTTCGCTAATTGTGCTTACAGAAAAAACTTCATAATCTTTATTTAAGGCTATAGAAAGTCCTTTATTTAAATTTTTATCATCTTCGATTATTAATATCTTTTTCATAGTTTCCGCCACCATCAATTAAAGTCTATAATTATAAATTTAATATAGGATTCTTATATAAACTGTCACTTATCTCTATACTCCAATATCTCTGAGATATCACATTTAAAATAGCTACATATCCTAGCAAGTACATCCATGCTAACATTCTCATCTCGTCCCATTTTAGCTGTTGTGTGGGAGTTGTGTTTATGGGATTTTTGTAGGCATAATTTTTTCATCTTTTCATATGTAATTCTTCCCATAATTTATCACATGAAAATCCCATATTCTTCCTCAATTCAATCTTCAACTTTATATAGTTTTCTATGATATTATACTATATTTATAAGTGATTTAATCTAAATGCATTAAAATAGACGACTTTTATAATACATTCTAATATCAGTTACTGGGACTGGAACATTACTAAAAATCTGAAAACATCCTATAATTAGGTGGATTAATGAAATTAGAAAAAAGAGCCTAGTATTTGAACAGTTTTGAGAATATCGTTCCTTTTGAAAAGAAGAATGAGATTAGGGAACGACATTCTGTAAACCATGATTTTACTTACCAATGTAAGTGCATGATCGGACGATTATGATAACATGATACTGTGATATCATATATATATTGGTTACTTATGAAACTGAAGAATAATATTGGAGTAAAATAAGTGGTAGAGTTAAATAAATTCTGTCCTATATTATTTAGTATAGTTATGCCCTTGATAGGAGATTTTTATGGAAAGAGATTATGAAAACGTTTTAAATGTGTTGGATGAAAAAAGGTTAAAGTTTAATATTCATTTTGCATCTTTATATATTTTGTACTATGAGTGCTTAAAAGATTCTTTAATAGAGTTGCCAAAATCTTTTTTTTGCAATCATACAGAATTTAAAGATGGAAATATTATCGTTCATGAGTCAGAAGAGTATAAAGAAAATGTCAGGAACCTTGATTATCATATAGAGAATGCATCTTTTAAGTGGTTTATTATAGTTGGCGCTGTTTCAGAAGCAGATTATTTTTCTTTTGAAAAATTAAGAAAATTTAGAAATAAGATTGTTCATGAATTGTTGTTTTGCTTAAGTAATGGCTTTAATAAATATGAGGTAAAATATTTAGTAGAATTAATTGAGATATATAGAAAAATTGAAAAGTGGTGGATAAATGAAGTTGAAATCCCTACAAGTGGAGATATCCATGGGCCATATGATTCAGAGAATGTTATAAGTGGACAAGGTTTAATATTAGAAATAATACAAGATATTTTAATAAATGATGGAAAGGATAGTGAAGCTCTCTTAATAGAGTTTTTAAAACAATATTAATGAAAGATTGATTGATAGACTAGTTCAAAACATATCCGTTGAATTTCAAGTCGAGATAGTGTTCATATCTGGTCTTTTTTTAAAAAATTTTGATTTTGTGATTAATATTGAGAAACATAGAATCTTGAATTCATATCATCTTATAGACTGATTTATAATCCTAAATATAAATAAATTTGTTTTTACTACAAGTAATGAATATTAATAAAAATGATTGGAAAGATATATTAGATTTGGAAAATAATATGTATATAAGATATATTTGTTATTATAAATCTTAGACATGTAAGAAGTTTCTAAAATGTGATATATATATTCAAATGAAATTCCGATTTTTAAAATAACGAGGGAGAGAAATATATGCAAAACTTTGGTAAAATTATTTTTAAAATAGACCGAGTTTTAGAAGAAAAAAATATAAGCAAAAACAAACTAGAAAAAGAAGCAAATCTTCAAAGGACACAACTTAATTCTTATTGTAATAACAAAGTGAAAAGAATTGACTTAGAAACTATAGCAAAAATTTGTTGTGTTCTTGATTGTAAAGTTGAAGATATTATGGAGTATGTGAGATAATAAAATTAATAGATATGAAATCATTCAAAAAATATTCTGATATAGGATATATACCTGATTGGAAATATATAGAAAACTATATTAAAACTTTACCTTATGAAGATAGGATATAATTGTTGGAGGAATCAAATGAAATCAACTTATGTAGATATACACATTCACACTTCAGAAATTCCAAATAAATTAAACGACTGTTACAATGTGAAAGAATTATTAGAGAATATTAATAAAATTGCAAAAAACAATCCAGTTCTTATTTCCCTAACCGATCATAATACGATTAATAAAAAAGCATATTTGGATTTAATAAAGGAAAATGTATCGGTACTGTTAGGAGTAGAACTTCACATAAAAAAATATGAAGATGCACCACCATATCATTGCCATATTATTTTTAATGTAGATATTAATGAAAAGAATATAAATTTATTAAACAAAAAATTAGATGAGCTATACCCCAATAAAATTATTAATGATGAGGATCAGAATACACCTAATATTGAAATGATTATCAATGCTTTTGATAATTATGATTTTTTATTATTACCCCATGGAGGACAATCGCATAGAACGTTCGATAAAGCAACATCAAAGGAAACTAGATTTGACACATCGATGGAACAAAGTATTTATCATAATCATTTTGATGGTTTTACATCAAGAAGTAGTAAAGGGATTGAAAGTACAAAAGAATATTTCAAAAGAATAGGTATTAATGAATTTGTTAACCTTATTACATGTACAGATAATTATAATCCAGAAATTTATCCGAAAACAAAATCTAAAGAAGCAGAAGATTTTACTCCTACATGGATGCTTGCTGATCCAAGTTTTGATGGTTTAAGGTTGTCTCTCTCAGAGGAATCTAGGTTGTATTATAACACTGAACCACCACAAAATTGGACAAAAACTTTTGGTAGTGTCGAACTCAAAAATGAAAAAATTGAAATTGACGTAAATATGACTCCTGGATTAAATGTAGTTATAGGTGGTTCTTCAAGTGGAAAAACATTATTTGTGGATAGTTTAGTTAGGAGAACTAAAAATGATTTCAAGGAATCTAAATATAATTATTTTGATGTGAAAAATATTGAAATAGAGAATCCAACAGGTGTTAGTCCTTATTATATTAGCCAAAATTTCATTATGTCAATAATAAAAGATAGTAAAAATGATTTAGGGGAAATACCAATAATAGATAAGGTTTTTCCAGAGGAAAAAGAAACTATAATTAGTATAAGAAATAGTTTAAAAAGATTGAAAGAATTAATTAATATACTAGTTGATAGTGCTGAAAAACTTGAAAAACTTAAGGATGATTTTTCACATATTAAAACACCAAATTTTCTTATTACAAATGAAAAAATAAAAGAAAATGCGATTGAAAAGATAAAACCAAATGATGATATAATAGACAATTTGTCAGTATCCATGGCAATTATAGAAGAATATAAAATGACACTAGAAAATATTAAAGAAATGCTTAGCAACCATCCAATAATAGGTAGTAAAGATAATGAAATAAATGCATTAAATAAGGCGTTAGATGATCTGGTTCTCATTTCTGCGATAAATGGTGTTTTTATAGATAATATTCACGAGTCACTAGAAATTTTGAACAAAAAGAATATTGAAAATGACAGAAAAATCACACAAATAAAAAATGATAGGGAAAAACTGCTTAGTTATATACATGATTCATTAAAAGCACTTAAAGATTTTTATTATGCGAAATCGGAGCTATCAAAATTTGATGTTGCTTTTGAAACAAAAGAAATAGTTGTGTCTGGTCACACTTTAAGTATTAAAAATTCATTTAAACTTACAGAGGATGAATTGGTAGAATCTATTAATAGATGCTTAACAAATGAAAATAGATTAAATAATTTTGATGAATTAGTTCCAAATATACTTGAGAAAAACAAGTTTTCACAGAGGCCAAAAATCAATTCACATACTGATTTAGCAAATAAAGTATATAAGTCTATTGAGAATACAAATAAAAAAGAGTATCGAATTATAACAAATGACGGAAAAGATTATCAAAGTTTAAGTCCTGGTTGGAAATCAGCTGTAATTTTAGATTTGATTTTAGGATATGAGGCAAATTTTGCACCAATAATTATTGATCAGCCAGAAGATAATTTAGCAACTAATTATATTAATCATGATTTAATTGAAATGATAAAAAAGATAAAAGAAGATAAACAGGTTATTTTAGTTTCTCATAATGCTACAATACCGATGCTAGGAGATGCCCAAAACTTAATAATATGTGAAAATGATGGAGGAAAATTATATATTAATTCTGCACCTTTAGAATCAGAAATAAAAGGTAAAAAAACACTAGATTGGATTGCAGAACTGACAGATGGAGGAAAACCTTCGATAAAAAAACGAATAAAGAAATATAATTTTAGATCCTATAAGGGGGTATAATTTAATGAAATTAAAATTTTACAGAGAAGAAGGAAATGATTATGTAAGAATATTAACTCAAGATGGAAGAGAATTAGAATTTGATTATATAGAAATGATACGACATATATTTAATGATAAAAAAATAGAAGAAGCAGATATTGATGCTCAATATTCAGAAGATGAAGCTAATTCTATCAAAGTATTAATTTCAGATATCTCTGAATCAATAGAAACGCTTTTTAATGATGATGAAGACAAGGATAATTCACTACTTAACTCTTAGAAAGTTCCATTTTTTATAAACACTATTTTTAATGGGACCGGTACTGGGACTGGGACGGGACTAAAAATCTGAAAATGTGCTATAATTAGATGTATTTAATGGTACTAGAAAAATTAAAATGTAGTATTATGAATGGTTTGGTATATATCGGACGTTTGGAAAAGAAGAGTGGGAATAATAGCAAAAAATTAAAAAGACTTGTAAACTCAACGGTTATAGAGAACTAAAAACTGTAACAGGGATTAAAATGAGAACATTTATAAAAAAGAATAAACTAAATAATAGTTTCAAGTAGTTTACATGAGTACAAAAATTAAACCGTAGTTTTCAAGCTACGGCCTTTTTACGTACATCTATTTATATTTAAAGATATCTTCTTATTAAAAAATCGAAAAAATTAAAATGAAAATATATTTTACAGATGAAGAAAAAGAAATTTATATTATAGACCTATAACCATTTAGAAATCTTCAATGGCTTCTTTCAAATGCAACAAATAATATAAACCAGATTGCAAAAGCAACTAATACAAGGGGAGTCATTTTTAAGAAAGATATAGATTAAATGAGAGAAAAAATAGAAAAACTGGCAAAAGAGATATGGAAGATTCATTCCCTAATTCTAAATGAATCAAGAGATAATTCTGGTGATTAGCATAACAATTACAAAAACAAATCATATACAATCATATGTAAATTTCCATGAAAAATTTACAGTTTATTAAAGTTGTGTAAAATTAAGTAAAGTCTATTCCTTAGGAGTGCACAAACTTTGATACAAAAAAATAAAAGTTTATAATTCTAAAAAACTAGCTTCTATAATAAAGGCAGTCCGAAGAATACTGATATTTTCCTCTCTGTACCTTTTCTACAATTTTTTTTGTTTGATTTAGTTTTCTAATCTGTCCTAATAGCTTATGCTTTTGTGAGATAAGTTCAGTGTTGCCAGGATCAAGTTTGAGAAGTTTATTGACATCACGCAGTTCTTACTGAGTATGTTTTATCTCATTATTAACTTGTTTTAATGCAGTTTGAAGTTTGGTAGTATCCCAACTAATTTCAACAGTTATCCCTTTTATTCTATTTTCCAATATCTCACTTCCTTAATTTTAAGTATCAAAAAAGCACCTACAAATTAGTAAGTGCTGTAAATATTATTCAATATTACTTTAAAATTAATTCTCGTTTAGTCGTTTCTTTTTAAAAATAGATACAGAGTTAACAGCTATAGACAATATAACTAAAAGCCATAATGCTTTACTCATTGTAGGCATAATGTCCATAAGTCCACCCCAGTCTTCTTTAATTACACGACTAGCTCCATCAAAATAGAATGCGCATACTGTTAAAGCTGTTAAAGATAAACTCAAAAATCTATATAGTTCTGCATTCTTATTTTTTATAGCTGTTATTACATTTAATAGTGCAAATACAAAGGCACCTATTCCAAAAATTAACCACATAACTTCCTCTCTAACTTTTATTTCTTTTTCTCACTATTATATTTACTTCCACACCCTATTCCAAAAAGCATAGAGCCAATTATCCATGCATACTCTGTTTTTCCTGTTTTATATGACATATATACTGATAATACGAGTGTGATGAATGCAATTATTGCGAGTATCAACCATAGTTTCTTTTTAACCAATTAATTTCATCCCTATCTTTTTTAATTTATCGTTGTTACTTAAATAAATCAGAGTGTGAGCCAGTTCTTACTAGAGATAATACTAAAACCTCTTCTATTTTTTCATATATCAACAAAAAATCTGGCTCTATATGACATTCTCGAGTCTCCTTGTAATTTCCAGCTAATGAATGATCTCTATATTTTTCATCAAGAGTTTCATCTCTAGCTATTTTTTCAATAACATCAAACAACTTTTCAATATCTTTCTCTTGTTTTTTAGCCTGCTTTAGGTCTTTTTTAAATCTCTTTGTAAACTTTATTTTATACTTCAAGGGCTTTCCTCAAGTCATCCATATTGTAATAGGATTTCACATTCGTATCTTTAGCTATCATTCTTCCTTCTTCAATCGCTTTTATAGTTTCATCACTTGGAACATTAAGTTTTAAATCAAAAGGAATGCCGCTTTCTCTAATACTCGCCCTTAAAAACATGTTAATTGCAGTAGTCATATTTAAGCCTAAACTGGAGTAGATTTTTTCTGCTGCTTCTTTTATTTCTTTATCTGTTCTTATATTCAAATTTGTTGTAGCCATTTCATCATCTCCTTTGAGATTATTATATGACTAAATTCGTGCGTAGTCAATACACTATCATTATATTTGATGCATTAATTTTACTGTTAATATTCTTCATTATCATACTCAAGTAAATCACCTGGTTGACAATCAAGCTCCCTACAGATGCTCGCTAAAGTGTTAAACCTTATGCCTTTGGCTTTTCCTGTTTTTAATATTGATAAATTTGCTTCGGTTATCCCTATTCTCGCTGCAAGCTCTTTCGATGTCATATTTTTCTTTTTTAACGCTTGATCTAGATTTATAATTATTTGATCTTTCATTTTCAAATTATACTTTCCGAATCTTCTTTTAAGGATTTTCCTGTATCAAATATAATCATTGATGAAAATGCTATAACCATAAAAATTATATTCGTTAAATAGTCCTTAATAGTTAAATTAAAAACACCGCTAACATTGTCAACTTTAAAATAATTGAAAACTAGCTTAGAAATAATTTGACAAGTTGTTAAAATTAGAATAGCTATTAAAATGTTTTTCGAATATTTTGAATTTAAGTCTGAAAAATAATCTTTCTTATCTAAATTCACTAAAATCTTCTCAAATTTATCCAATGAGAAACCAGCAACAATGAATATCATAAGGGCACTCAAGCATGAATAAATAATAAAAGGAAGTGAAACTTCTTGTAGATTAAATTGATAAGATTCAACTACTTGTATTACATCATCTTTAAAAATCAGAGTTAATACACTTCCAAGCAAGGTAAAACCTGCTCCTAAATATGAGATATATCTTAAAACCTTAGATAATATAATCGCTATTTTAAAAATAAAACTCTTCATAACTTCTCCTCAACACTTTTGTTTATCTATTATCATCTACATCTTTCCATTCTTGTACTCTATCCTTCAAATAATTTAAATCTTCTTTAGAAAGTTCCCAGGTTAATGCAGATGGCATCAAGGGCATTCCCTCCATTGTAATATATGGATAATTTTCATAAATATAGAAATCTATCTTTGTAGATTTTTTATCCTCTCTCTTGCTGGTTAATAAGAAGTGGTAAGACTCTATTGCATCATCTGGTATTTCTTTAAAATAATCGTCGAAGTTTTTATCATTAATATTTTCTGCACTCATTCCTGTCAAATTACTAAAGTAGTCTAGAACTTCTTGTTCTTCTGTTTCAACAATTTTTTCATTGTTAGAATCAAATATTTCAATCTTTTCTTCTTTTTTACTACTTGTTTGTTCTGTTGTAGTATTTGGACTACAAGAAGTTAAAACTATAGAAAAAATAAGAAAAATAGCCATTATTAAAAATCTTTTTCTCATGATAATCCTCCCCATTGAATTATTGTAAAACGATAATTGTCTTTGATGATTATTGTAAAACAATAATTATAGTTTGTCAATATCATTCGTAATGACTTAAAACTCATCAAAATCTTCTTGTGTAGCCACTTCCTTATATTTATTTATATTCATCATTATTCTTTTCTGTGAACATATCATTTACTAATCCAATCGTTAGTAGTGATAAATCAGAAACAGAAAGACCAAGCTCTATTGCCCTTAGTAGAAACAAGGGTATAGTCATTGGTCTTTCTGTTGGTCTTACTTTTTTTTAGGAATTTCTTCCGATTTTATAGTAAGTCCCCATAAATCAATTAGCTGAGGTAGAATTTGATAAATTGAAAAAGTTAGAAATTATCTAATTTCTCTCATTTAGAGTAAGATTGTTATAACTTATATTGGCCTATGTGTGTATTTTGTCGTTATTAACATTTTACACGAAGTTAGTATGAGTTTTTTATTTACTTGAGGTGTCGAATTTAATTTTTCAATCTATCACTTATATTCATTTATATTATCCCATATTCTCTTACTATAAATATATATTTTGATAAAATAAAACAACGCATATCAAAATATATATCATGATAGAAGATTCTTATCCTCTTTATGACTTACAGATTTTCTTCCAAGTCTTTCTTAGATTTTCTCTTGGCACTTGCATCTATTGTCTTGCTTTTTTCTATCATCTCTTCTCCTGGCACAAAGCCTGATGGTTTTAATGTTTTTATGGGGTCCACGACTATAATTAAGTTCGCTCCTTTTGATAAAATCGAAAGTGTCAAAATTGATTCTTCTTATAGTGATAAAATCCTTTTAACTATTAATGTCTTTTCTAATTCTCATAAGCTTACTTTTGATTCAGAATATAAGAATGAAATTGAAATTTTAATTGAAAATTTTTTATAAATTATAGGTCGATTAAAGTTGGCCTTTTTTATTTTTTTAATTTTAAGTTTTGTCTTCTATAAATTTTTTTATTTTTCAATTTTTTTGTATTTACTTCTGTTTTTTTTATTTTTCAAGATTTCTTTCTTACTCTCTTTTTATAAGTCTCTTTCAATTGACAACTGGGCTAAATAATTGTATAATCGAAAAAATTACTTTTAACATTTTACTTATATATGTAAGGTTTTTTTGATAAGTTATTAATTGAATTTTAATTCACAAAATTATTTAGTCTAAGAATTAATTTCTAATTCACAAATTTATTTAGCTTTAGAATTAATTTCTAATTCATAAATTTATTTAGCTTTAGAATTAATTTCTAATTAACAAATTTATTTGACCTAAGAATTAATTTACAAATCAAAAAATATTTTTATTTTGTTAAAAGTTTTTTACTTATTTATATTTACTACAAAGGAGAAAGAGATGAAAGTCGCAAAATTTGGTGGCAGTTCACTTGCTGATGCTCGCCAGCTGAAAAAAGTTAAGGATATTATTCTGGAAGATGACGCGAGAAAGTACATCGTAGTTTCTGCGCCTGGAAAAGGAGTTAACAATAACCACAAGGTCACTGACCTTCTAGCAATGTGCCATGAGCTAAGTGCGCACGAATTGAATTTTAATGAAGTTTACAAGATCATCGAGAATGTTTTTAAAAATATTGTTGATGATCTTGTTTTGGATATAGACATTGATAAGATTCTTGCCGAGGTAAAGGATGAGATTACAAATGGAGCAAGCTACGACTTTGTAATTAGTCGTGGCGAGTTTATCAGCGCCCAAGTCCTTGCAGCCTATCTTGGCTTTGACTTTGTGGACGCGAGGGACTTAATTGTATTTACTAAGGGCGTCGTGGACCTTCCTAAGTCTGAAGATAAAATCAAGGAAATTCTCACTCAACATGAGAATGCTGTTGTCCCAGGTTTTTATGGTGAGAATGAGGAAGGCAAGGTCAAAACTTTTTCACGTGGTGGGTCTGATGTAACAGGTTCTATTATTGCATCTGCCCTTGATGCAGAAATGTATGAAAACTTCACTGACGTGTCTGGCTTTTTGGTTGCTGACCCAAAAATCGTCAAGGACTCCTCTCCTATTGGGACAATTACTTACAAGGAGTTGAGGGAGCTTTCCTACATGGGAGCCAAGGTCTTACACGAAGAGGCCATCTTCCCACTCAGGGACAAAAATATTCCTATCAATATAAAAAATACTAATGCCCCTCACGAAGAAGGAACTTTGATTCTTTCTAAGTGTGACATAAAGAACAAAAATATCTTAACCGGTATTTCGGGCAAAAAAGATTTCACTGTTATAAATCTTGAAAAGGTAAATATGAATACTGAGAAGGACTTCTTCAGGAAGCTAACTACAGTTTTTGAGTCCAATGACATTTCCATTGAGCACATGCCTTCAAGCATTGACTCTGTTTCTGTCCTTGTGGCAGATTCCTATATCACACCAAAGCTTGACAAGGTACTTGAAGAGCTAAAGATTTATTTAAACGTAGACAACATTTCCTGGGAAAGGGACATCTCCCTCATTGCCGTTGTTGGACGTGGCATGATCAATGAAAAGGGTGTGTCTTCTAGAACTTTTACTGCCCTTGCAAGAGAAGGAGTTAATATAAAGATGATTAGCCAAGGTTCCAGCGAAATAAATATTATTATTGGTGTTGAAACTCAAGATTTTGAAAAAGCAATTCGCGCAATTTATGAAGAATTTTATAAGGAGGACTAAGGATGAAGGTTAATGTAGCAGTTGTTGGTGCAACTGGACTTGTTGGAAGCATGATGTTAAAGGTTTTAAGTGAAGAAAATTTCCCAATTGACAATTTATACTTGTTTAGCTCAAAAAAATCGGCTGGCAAAAAAATTGAATATTGTGGAAAAGAATACACTGTTGAAGAATTAAAGGAAGATTCCTTTGAAGGAAGGGATATTAAGATTGCCCTCTTCTCTGCTGGTGGCTCTGTAAGTGAAAAGTTCGCTCCTATAGCTGCTAAGGCTGGAGTAACTGTTATTGACAACTCATCTGCCTTTAGGATGGACCCAGAAGTTCCACTTGTTGTTCCAGAAATTAACCCTGAAGATATTAAGGACAACAAGGGAATTATTGCAAACCCAAATTGTTCAACTATCCAATCTGTGCTTCCACTTAAACCAATTCATGACAAGTTCAAAATCAAGAGGGTAATTTATTCAACTTACCAATCTGTTTCTGGATCTGGTCTTAATGGAATTTCTGACTTGGAAAAAGGCACTCAGCTTGCCTACAAGTATCCAATTAAGAACAACTGCATTCCACAAATTGATGTCTTCTTAGACAATGGTTACTCCAAGGAAGAAATGAAGATGATTAACGAAACTAAAAAAATCCTTCACGACGACTCTATCCTTGTCACTGCCACAACAGTTCGTGTCCCAGTTAAGTTCTCCCACTCAATTTCTATTAACGTTGAAGTGGAAAATCCTTTTGAAGTTGATGATGTGAAGACAATTATTGGAGACTACCCTGGCATGGTACTAGAAGATGATCTTGCCAATGAAGTCTATCCAATGCCTTTAATGGCAGCTGACAAGAATGAAGTTTTTGTTGGCAGGATTAGACGTGACTTCACTGTAGAAAACGGCCTAAACCTATGGTCTTGTGCCGACAACATTAGGAAGGGAGCTGCAACTAACGCAGTGCAAATTGCGAAAAAAGTCTTGGAGGTTTAAGTTGAAAATTGCAATAATGGGATTTGGCACTGTGGGAACAGGTGTCGAAGAAATTTTATACAAGAAGAGAGACTCTCTCTTAAAAAATAATTTTGATATAAAAATTGAAAAAGTTTTAATTAGAAATAAAAATAAAAAAAGGTCTCCCCTTGATGGGGACCTTGCCTTCACAGATGATTTTAACGAGATTTTAAATTCTGATGTGGATACAGTTATTGATGTGACTTCAAGTATTGAAGAAACTTATGAGAGAATTGTAAGGCTAATGAAAGCTGGCAAAAATATTGTAACTGCCAACAAAGCCGTAGTTTCAAAATATTTTGAAGAATTAAATAAACTTGCAAGAGAGAATGATATTTCCTTCTCCTATGAAGCTGCAGTTGCTGGTGCTATCCCAGTGATCCACCCTCTAATGGAAGAGGCCTTCTTCAGCGACATGAATAAGGTCCAAGGGATTTTAAATGGAACTTCCAACTACATCCTTTCAAAGATGGAAGTTGAAGGCTCATCCTACGACGAAGTCCTAAAGGAAGCCCAAGAGCTTGGCTATGCTGAAGCAGATCCTACTGCTGATGTTGGAGGCTTTGATGCCATGAGGAAGATAAGAATTTTGTCTTCTCTTATTTACAATTCAAAAATCAATGAAGATGAGATTTTTACTTTTGGCATTGAAAATGTAAAGAAAGCTGATTTTGATTTTGCAAAAGAAAGAGGTTACTCCATAAGGGTCCTTGCCAAGTCAGAACTAGCAAATGATAAGATAAACATTTCTGTAATTCCTACTTTCGTAAGAGATAATTTCTTTGCAAATACTTTTGGAGGAACTAATGGAGTAAAGGTCTGGGGAGAAAACTTCACTTCCTACGAATTAAAGGGTCCTGGAGCAGGCAAGCTTGAAACTGCTGATGCAGTGATGCGTGACCTCTTGAGAATCCTTGCAAAAAGAGAAATAAAAACTTTTTATGACGCAGGAAATTCTTATAAAGTTGAAAATAATTTGGAAAACAAATTTTATGTGAGGACTTCTGAAGTCTCTACTGAACTAAAAGACTTAATCGAAGAAGAAAAAATTATAGACGACGAACATTTATTAATTACAAGAAAAGTTTCCCTTGATGACTTGAGAGATGCCCTGGGTAATCTCGACAAAGTTTTCTTGGCAGAAATTGAGGAGGACCTATGAAATTTTTATCAACTAGAAATTCAAATTTAAAAATTTCTGGCAGAGAAGCCATTGTCAAGGGAATCTCTGAAGACGGGGGCCTTTTTGTCCCAGAGTCCTTCCCTGCCTTTGACATAATGGAGAATTTGGACCTATCTTACACAGACCTGGCCCACAAAATTCTTTCGCTTTATCTTACTGACTTTGACAAGGATGACTTGTTAGGGCTTATAGAAAAATCCTACGCATCCTTTGAAGATGAAATTGCAAAAGTTTCTTACCAAAAGGATTTTTACCTAGAACTTTATCACGGCAGGACTTCTGCTTTTAAGGACTTTGCCCTTTGTCTTCTTCCAAACCTCTTGGCCTATGCCAAAAAATCTCTTGGCATCAAGGACAAGACTCTTATTTTGACTGCAACATCAGGTGACACTGGTAAGGCTGCCCTAGAAGGTTTTTACAACACAGAGGACATTGACATCTTGGTCTTATACCCAACAGAAGGTGTGAGCTCCATTCAAAAGGCCCAAATGGATACAACTGGATCTTTAAATTCAAAGGTCATATCAATTGATGGCAACTTTGACGATGCCCAATCTGCTGTAAAAAAAATATTTAACGATGAAGTGATAAAAGAAGAGCTTAAAAAAGAAAATATTTATCTTTCTTCTGCCAACTCCATAAATATTGGCAGGCTCCTTCCTCAAATTGTTTACTATTTTTATTCCTACGCAGACCTAGTTAAAAATAAAAAAATAACTGGTGGAGAAAAAATTTCTTACTGCGTGCCTACAGGAAACTTTGGAGACATCTTGGCAGGCTATTACGCAAAGGAAATGGGACTTCCAATAGACAAGCTTGTCATTGCATCAAATGATAACAATGTTTTGACAGACTTCTTCACTAGCGGAAGATACGATGCCAACAGGGACCTTGTAAAGACAATTTCTCCTTCCATGGACATCTTGGTGTCATCAAATCTTGAAAGACTAATCTTCCACAAGTCATCTGATGAAGTCGTTAAAGAAAAAATGGCTGACTTAAAAGACAAGGGTCTCTTTGAATTTAATGGCGACTTTCATGAATTCTTGTGCGGCTATGCCAAGGAAGATGAGACAAGGGAAACTATTAAAAAAGTTTTTGAAGAAGAAAATTATTTGATGGACCCCCACACAGGTGTTGCAAAAAATATTGTGGACAAGCTTTCTCTTGATAAGACAGTGATTTTATCAACTGCAAGTCCCTACAAGTTTTCTTCTACAGTCCTAGAAGCTTTAGTAGAAAATCTTTCAGATGACGAGTTTAAAAATATAGATATACTTCATGAAAAAACTGGGGTTAAGATTCCAACTGAAATTAAAAAATTAAAAGATAAAAAAATTCTTCACAATACAAAAATTCTTAAAAATGAAATTGAAGAAGAAGTTTTAAAATTTGCAGGACGTGGCAAGAGAATTTCTGTCCCAGCCACTTCAGCCAACCTTGGACCTGGCTTTGATGTCCTTGGCCTTGCCCTTGATCTTTCCAATACTTGCGAGTTTAAGTTAAGTGATGACAAAGAAGAATTTGAAAATAATTTGAATTCAAATTTAATTTACAAGGCCTACAAGTATGCCTTTGACTTCTACGATGAAGAGGTCCTTCCTGTAGACTTTGACCTTGACACCAACATTCCGCTTTCTCGTGGACTTGGATCTTCAGCTTCCTGCATTGTCATGGGGATCATGGCAGCCTTTTATGTCATGAAGAGAGACTTTGACAAGAAGGAAATTTTGAAACTTGCAACAAAAATGGAGGGCCATCCAGACAATGTGGCTCCGGCAATTTTTGGCAACGCTGTGGCATCAATCCTAAAGGATGATCAAGTTTACCTAGAAAAATTTGAAGTTTCAAATAATTTTAAATTCTTGGCAATAATTCCTGACTTTAAACTTCCAACAAAGGAAGCAAGAGATGCCTTACCAAAGACTTACTCAAAGGAAGATGCTGTCTTTAACCTTTCAAGACTTTCCATGGTAATCTTGTCATTAATCTCTGGCAATGAAGAAAACTTAAAAGTTGCACTTGATGATAAAATTCACGAGCCTTACAGGTTAAAATTAATTCCAGAAATCGATGAGATTGAAAAAATTATTGATGATTCAGAAGCCCTTGCCCACTACCTAAGTGGTGCTGGCTCAACAATAATGGTAGTCTTAAAGGCAAGCGACAAAACATCAGAAGACCAAATCAAAAATAAATTAGATAAGCTTTCAAATTCTTATGAAGTAAGACTTCTTGATATTGATGAGAAGGGTGCCTTCATAATTTAAAAATTAATTTTACAAAAAGTTTATAAATTAAAATTTTTAAAGCAAGGCCGTATTGTCGACCTTGCTCTTTATTTATATGACAATTTCTGGTAAAATAATTCTAAATTATTTTTAAAAAATGTGAAAGGAGCACTCATGAAAAATCTTAAGGTCAGAGACCTTGTCATCACTTCACTATTTATTGCATTTGTATATGTATTCACTTGGTTGGTAAAAATCCAACTACCCTTCTCCCCCAACGGAGGCCTGATTCACTTGGGCAATGTCCCCTTCTTCTTGGCTGCCATATTTTTTGACAAGAGAGTGGGCATGACAGCCGGAGCTCTGGGCATGGGACTCTTCGACCTAACAAGTGGATGGGTTCTTTGGTCTCCAATGACTGTGATCTCAGCCCTAATCATGGGCTACATCTTAAACAAGATGAACTACAAGAAGCACACTCTTAAGAGTTTAATTTCATCTTTTATACTTGTTGCCCTTGTAAAAGTTGTGGTTTACTACATAGGAGAAATTTTTATCTTGTCTTCACTTGTCGCACCCCTTGCGTCAATCCCAGGCAATCTAATTCAAATTGCAGTTTCATCTGTCATAGTCCTTGTAGTTTTTAAACCCATGGAAAAAGTTTTTAACAACATAAGATAAAAGATCCAATAAAAAAGATAGCTAGATTAAATTTTCTAGCTATCTTTCTTTTTTTATAAAATTTTCTTTTAGTCTCTATAATCGATTTTAAAATAATCTAAATATGCCTTAAATCTATCTTGTGCAGACAGGCAAGTTTCTACCAAGAATCCTCTTTCTTTTTTGTATTCTGCAAGCCCTCTATAATAAAAAAATTTTAAGTCTTCGCTAATTATAAAGGGAACAAAGTCAAGCTTTAGACACTCTTTAAACATAATCAGCCTTCCAAGTCTTCCATTCCCATCTTGGAAGGGATGAATTTTTTCAAACCTATAGTGGAAGTCAATTATATCTTCAAGTCTTTTCTCTTTCTTCTCATTGTAAGAATCTAGAAGTTTTTTCATTTCATGTGGCACATCTTCAGGCGAAGTCGTTTCATTTCCACCAACTTCATTTGGATAAGCCTTATAATCTCCAACCCTAAACCAATCTAGCTTGGAGTCACTTGTGCCAGCTTTTAAAGCCTTGTGAAAATCTTTTATATAAGCTTCTGTCAATTCTTCGTCATAGGCATCTATGACCTTATCAATTGATTGAAAATGATTTAAGGTTTCTATAATGTCATCGACATTTACTGATTCATTGACACCAAGGGTGTTGGTTTCAAATATCATCCTAGTTTGGTCTTCAGTCAACTTGCTTCCCTCTATGTGATTAGAATTGTAAGTGAATTCAACTTGGAGTTTGTGATATATTCCACCACTTATTTTATTGTTTTTTTCATATTTTAAAACGTCTAATAATTTTCTACTCATAGGATCCTTACATTCCTTTAATTAATATTCACTAACCAATCGGACAAAATATCAAATAGATTTAAACTATTTTAAAAGATATAAACAAATTTAATCTAAAAATTATCTTGGATTATAACTTCCCTATTTTTATTTATATCCTCGGCCTTCTTTAGCATTCTCTCAAGGTCTTCCTCGTCAAAATCGTAAACAGAGTTACAGAAGTAGCAATTTACTTCTGCCTTCTTATCCTCTTCTAGAATTTTTTTAATTTCTTGTGGTCCAACTGACACTATTGCATCTTCAACTTTATCACGAGAACAGTTGCACTTGTACTCAATTTCTCTCTTTTCAAGAACCTTGTAGTTCATGCCTTCCATTAAGATTTCAATTAACTTTTCTGCATCGTGGTACTCATCAATCACTGAAGTTACATTGTTTAATTTCTTCAAGTTTTCTTCTAGCTTTGCAATTTCTTCTTCCCTGCAGTCCGGCATTAGTTGAACTATAAAACCACCTGCTGCCTTGATTGAATAATCAACATCAACTAGGACTCCAAGGCCAACTGCTGATGGAACTTGGTCTGATTGCAAGAAATAAACTGCAAGATCTTCTGCAATTTCTCCACTTGTTAGGTTAACTGTTCCTGTGTAAGGCTTCTTCATTCCAACGTCCATTGTCATAGTTAGGGTTCCTTGGCCAACGGCTCCAGCAACGTCAATCTTTCCGTCAGACTCCCTTATCGGAAGGTCAGCTCCTGGTCTTGAAACGTAGCCCTTTACATAGCCGTCGTTTTTACAAGTTGCAACAATTGAACCTGCTGGACCATCTCCATTTATGGAAATAGTTACTGAATCCCTTTCATTTTTTTGCCATGATCCAATAATTGCTGTTGCAGTTAAAACTCTTCCCAGGGCTGCTGCAGTTGTCTTTGATAGTTTGTGAATCTTTGCTGCCTCTTCAACTACGTCAGTTGTTATGGCAGCAGAAATTTTTATAGTTTCTGTCTCATCTATTGCTCTTAAAATATATCCCAAATTTACCTCCTTGCGGCTATTGTGTATCTAGAAGTTTCATCACTTGCTTCTTTAAAGTCATAGTCGTCATAAACTTCCATATCACAAAATCCAATTTCTTCTAAAATATTTTTCACATAAGAAAGGTCATAGGCCCTCTCTAGGTGTTCTTCGTAAAATCTCTTGTAATTATTGTCTTCAGTGTTTCTGAAAAAATTAACTCCGTAAGTGTTGAGTTTTGATTCTTCATCAAAAATATTTTCCCAGATGTAGAAGACATCTTCAACTTCGTCAACAGTTACAGGGTCAATGTTCTTGAACTTGTACTCTGTGTTTAAGTCAAAGATAAAAATTCCACCATCTCTTAAGTGGTCATAGGCTGATTTTAGGGCACCCTCAAAGTCTTCTCTTTCTATTAAATAATTTAAGCTGTCACCAACTGAGACTATGGCGTCATAAGTTGATGGGGCAGAAAAACCTGCCATGTTTTGCTTAAAAAGTCTTAAGTTCCTGCTTCTAATCTTATTTTCACAAACTGCCAACATGTCCTCTGAAAGGTCAAAGGCATGGACCTTGTAGTCCTTAACTATCTTTTCCGTGAGACCTCCAGTCCCACAAGCCATTTCTAAAATTAAGTCAGCTTCTAGAGATTTTTTCCCTAGAAGCTCCCCTATAAATTTATAAATTTTTTCGTAGTCAAGGTCGTACATGAGCTTGTCGTAAAAATAAGCAAAATCTCCGTACATCATGATCTAGCTTCAAGCTCCTTTAAAATTTCTTGTAAGACCCTAGTAGAGTTTTCGTGGATGACTACATCGGCACGCCTATCCATTGGTGTTGGGTCGTTGTTTATTATAATCAAGTGGTCCACATAATTTGGCAAGAAGTTTACTGGTGAAACTGTAAGGGATGAGCCAACGACAATTAAGGTTTCAGTAGAATCAAGTTCCCTTGCTCCCCTTTCAAAATCATCAGGCATCATGTCGCCAAACATTACAACATTAGGTCTAATCACTCCGCCACATTCATCACACTTAGGTGGAATTTCTCCAGCTTCAACCTTTTCTCTCATTACAGTAAAAGGATATTCCTTACCACACTTCATGCAGTGGGTTCCACGAGTTTCTCCGTGAACTTCGTAAATATTTTTAGACCCAGCCTTGGCATGAAGGTTGTCAATATTTTGTGTGATTATACCAGCAAGATAACCTTCCTCTTCCATCTTGGCAAGAGCCTTGTGGCCTCCGTTTGGTTCTTGGTCATTTAAGTCTTCTAAAATCTTGTAGCCTTCCTTGTAAAAAATTTCTGGATGGTTTAAAAGTCTGTCCTTGGAGAGGGCAAGGGCCGGGTCCATCTTTGAATAATAGCCAGATGATGACCTGAAGTCAGGAATGCCTGAATCTGTAGAAATACCTGCACCTGTTAGGGCAAAAACTTTCTTTGATTTTAAAATTAAATCTGCTGCTTCTCTAATCTTATCCATATCCTATCTCCTTAAAAAACAATGTAGTGATAGATGAAATACAAAATCACAAGGGCAATGAGGGGGACAAAGTTAAATAAGTCAATGGCCTCCACGTCCCTATATCTTATCTTAACTTGACCTTCAGCCTTGTTCTCCTCCTTCAAATTTTTCATGATAAACCTGCCAAGGATTATTGAAAAAATTGAAAGGACAACTAAAATTATAATTATTGAAAGCTCAAGAGATCCTATCTCACGAGAAAACTTCGTCTGCCTCAAAAAGTTAAAGACCCTTTCATTTACATACCTGGCAGATAAAACTGCAAGGACATTGTTGACAAAGTGGGCCAAGATGGCAGGCAAAATTGAACCTGTAACTTCAATTAAACTTGCAAACAAAAGTCCCAACAAGAAGGGTGCTATAAAATTTTGGATATCAAAGTGGAAAAGGGCAAAGACAAGGGCCGATACCACTATGGCAAACCTCTCTCCATAAACATTGTAGGCATTGGTAAGGGTTCCCCTAAAGAAAACTTCTTCACAAATTGCCGGCACAAGACACATGAAAATCAAATAATTAAAAATTGGAACATTTTGTAGCATTAGCTCCATGGGAAAATTTTTGTATTCAATAAAATTTGAAAGAAGGGACAAAAATACTCCGTTGAAAAGCAAGATCACAGGATAAATTAATATCACAAGGATTATTGTAAGACCCAGGCTCTTCATTGGGACCTTCTTGATCTTTAGGACCTCTTTTATTCTTCCTGTTGAGGAAATTAAAAGGGCTGGAATCAAAACTATGCCCACTTCTGTTATAAAAGTCCCCCAAAAGCTAAAACGTTCCTGGATGTTAAATCCAATTGTCAAAAATATAATTGCAAGGACAAGGGTCAAGGAGTTGACGCTCATCACATTTAAAGTTTTTTTCTTAAAGTTTTTCATTTTTTTCTTTGTAAGTGTAGATGTAAGGGACATTTCTGTAGTGGTCCCCATAGTTTAGGCCGTAACCAACTATAAAGAGGTCCTCGATTTCAAAACCAACGTAGTCGGCATTTACATCTGCCTCTCTCCTTGAAGGCTTGTCCAACAAGACACAAGTCTTTAAAGTTTTTGGCTTGTAAGTCATTAACTTTTCCTTCACAGCGTAAAGGGTGTTGCCTGTGTCCAATATGTCGTCAACTATTAAGACATTTCTGCCCTCAATGTTGGTGCGAAGGTCTGTCAAGAACCTAACTTCTCCACTTGAGCTTTCGCTATGACCATAACTTGAAGTTGTCAAAAAATCTATTTCAACTAATCTATCTATCTCTCTAACTAAGTCGGCTGCAAAGATAAAACTTCCCCTTAAAAGAGAAATAACTACGAAATCATCTTCGAAGTCTTTTTCTATCATCTTGCCCAGGCTTACAACTTTTTCTTTGATCTCTTCACGAGAAAATAAAATTTCTTTTTCCATAATTCCTCCACCTACATTATATCAAAAACTTGTAAAAATTCATCTTTAATTGCCTTTATGAGCCTGGCTTTGGTATAATTACTTGGAAGGTGATCTTATGAAAAAAAGTTCTTTTGAACTTGCATTAAATAAATTATTAATCCTCTACATAATAGATAATTTCAACCACAGGCTCAAGGAAAATGACCTGTCCTATTTTGTATTGGATATTGAGCTCTTTAATTATTTTTATTTCAAACAATATTTAAAGGAGCTAGAGTCAACAGGCCTTGTCCTCTTTGACGACGACAAAAAATATTATCTTTCAGAAGATGGAACAAAGACCCTAAATATTTTCTACGAGCAAATACCTGAAGAGAATATAAAATTTTTAGACGAGAAGATGGAGGCATACCACCACGACTTGCTCCTAAAGAATTCTGTATCAGGTCAAGTCATTGAAAGAGATGGAAGCCACTACGCTCATCTAAAAATTAGGGACGACGAGATTGATGTTCTTGATTTAAAAATTGAAGCATCAGACCCCACTATGGCGAAAAAAATAACTGCCAATTTCAAAAAAAATCCTGAAGAAATTTATTCAGAGATTTTGAGAATTTTGACAGAAGAAGAAAGTAAATAAAAAAGAAAAGGACCGCGAAGGTCCTCTTTTTTTTGAGATTTGGAAAAATGTATTTTTACTTTTTATTTATAAATTTATTTTAAATTGCGTAGTCCCTCATATTTCTTCCTGCAATGGCAACTGTTGAGGCATTGTGGAGGAAGGCTGAACGAGTATTTGTCACGTAACCCAAGACTCCTAGTATAATTAGGGCCCCGTTAAATGAAATAATTTCCCTGTAATTTCTGTGGATCCTTCTCTCAAGTCCTCTTGCAATTTTTATTGCATCAACAAGTTCCTTTAAGGAGTCGGACTTAATAGAGATATCTGCAATTTCCTTTGCTATGTCTGCACCTTCATGCATGGAGATGCCCACATCTGCCGATGATAGGGCAATGGAGTCGTTGATTCCGTCTCCAATCATGACAACAGTCCTGCCTGCTTCCTTTTCTTTATCTACATAATTTTTCTTGTCCTCTGGCAAGACTTGTGACTCATAATAATCAAGTTCAAGCTCTTCTGCCACAGCTCTTGCAGAGTTTTCTGCGTCGCCAGTTAGCATGGCAATTTTTGTAAATCCAAGTTGTCTTAGGGCATCAATAGTAAGTTTTGCATCTTCACGCACTGGATCTTTTATACAAATTACTGCAATTAATTTTTCATCAAAGGCTAGGTATAAGAGTGAGTAGTCTTCCTTTAACTCTTCAATCTTATCTTCTTGGGCCTTGTCGATTTGAATCTTTTCATCTTCAAGTATGAAGTGAGCCGATCCAATTAAGGCAGGTCTTCCCTCAATACTTGATTTTATACCATGAGCCACAATGTACTCTGGCTTCGAGTGCATCTCTTCATGCTTGAGGTCCTTATCCTTAGCTGCCTTTACAACTGCATTGGCAATAGAATGTGGGAAGTGTTCTTCAAGACAGGCTGCAATCCTTAGACATTCATCTTCATCGTGGTCGTAAAAGGCAATTACCTTCTCAACCTTTGGCTCAGACCTTGTAAGGGTTCCTGTCTTGTCAAAGACTATGGAGTCAGCTTGGGCCAACTTTTCAAGATACCTTCCACCCTTTACAAGGATTTCTCTTTCTGATGCCGATGAAATTGCCTTCATCGTTGCAATTGGCATTGTAAGTTTTAGGGCACAAGAGAAGTCCACCATTAAAAAGGACTTGGCCTTGATAAAGTTTCTTGTCAAAAGATAAGTTAGGCCTGCCCCAAGGAAGGAATATTTTACAATAGAATCTGCAAGAAATTCTGCCCTCTTTTCTGCAAGGGACTTGTTCTTTTCACTTTCTCCAATTAATTCTATTATGTGGTTGATCCTTGAGTCGTCATATTTTTTTGCAGTCCTCACTAAAAGAGCTCCCTCTTCAAGGGCAGTGCCTGCAAAGACAGTCTTGCCTTCAGTCTTCTTAACAGGAAGTGACTCGCCAGTTAGGGATGCCTCGTTGACCATGCCGTAGCCCCTAATTATTTCTCCGTCAACAGGAATAGTTGACCCCATGTTGACTTCAACAAGCTCGCCAATTTCTACATCTTCAAGCTTCTTTAAATACTTCTTATCTCCATCAAGAACAAAGACCTTGTCAACATTTAACTTTAATGACTGAGCCAAGTTGTCCTTAGACTTTTTAAGTGTATAGTCTTCTAGTTCTTCGCCAAGTTCTAGTAAGAACATAATGCTGCCTGCGTCAGCAAACTCTCCATCCAGTATTGAAACTCCAATAGCTGTCGCATCCAGTAGACTGACGTCAAGCTTTCTCTTTTTAAGGCTTTTTAAACCAGCCTTGATGTAAGGGATTGATTTTATAACTACGCCAATCGGCCTCAAGGGCATTGGCATAATTTTTGTAAAGAAAATCCTCCTATACATGGCATCACGCAAGATGTGAAAGACTTCCTTTTCATTTTGTGGGACAAAGTCTGAATCATCAATTTCAAAGTCATCTAAGTCACTTAAGTCAAAGTTTAAGATAAATCTTGCTATCTTTGGCAGAAATTTTTCTTCATAAGATACGATTATAGAATTAGCTAGGGGAGAAATTTTACAAAACTTAACCCCCTCAAGCTCTTCAATCTTGTATTTTAATTTATTTACATTGGATTCTGGCAGGATCCCCTCATAGGTGAAGCGAGTCCTTCCAAGAGTCCTACTAGCAATAGAAGCAATCATCTTAGTCTTCTACTTCTTCATCAACAACTTCTTCTACTACTTCTGCTTGGGAAACTTTTTCTATATCAACTTGAGCCTTTCTTTCAGCTTCCTTCTTTTCATCTTCTGCCTTTTTTACCTTTGCTTCGGCAAGAATGTCTTCACTAGAAACTTTTACAGCTTCAAGGTTTTTATCGATACCTTCTTTGATTTTTAGGCCACCAGCTACTGTGTTAACAGCTAATTTTTTTGCAGTTTCTGATGTAAGGATTTTTCCACCAAGGGCACCTGCTACTAAACCTAGTCCTAAATTAATTAATCTCTTGTTCATAATATCCTCCTAATAAAATCTATTTTAAGGATATAATAGCATTTATTTGTTTAGTTTTTTAAGAATATTAATCTTAATATTTTTAAAAAATCAAACAAAAAAGGACCGCGAAGGTCCTCTTTTTGTGTCTATAAAAATTTATGAAATTAATTTTTCTTTGACTTCTTTAAAAGCAATTCAAAGGTCGTTCCTTGACCAAGTTGTGAATAAATCTTTACCTTGCCGTCAATGTTTTGCAAGATGTGTTTTACTATGGAGAGGCCAAGTCCTGTTCCACCAACTCTTCGTGACCTAGACTTGTCTACCCTGTAAAATCTTTCAAAGATCCTTGCCAGGTCTTCTTGAGGGATTCCAATTCCTGTGTCAGCAATGAGAACCTTGTAATTCTCCTCTTCTTCAGAAATTTTTATGTCAAGCCTTCCTCCTTCTTTGTTGTACTTAAGTCCGTTGTTTATTAAGTTAGAGAAGAGCTCCCAAATCATAGTCCTGTTTTCAAAAAGACTGCCATCTCCCTCAAAGTTAACCTTAATATTTTTTTCTTCAATTAAGCCTTCATAGCCCTTTAGGATTTCAGAAATTATTTCCCTTAGGTCAACTTCTTCCTTGTCATAGTCTCCTGCATTTTCAAGGCCAGAAATTTTCATAATGTCTTCCACAAGACTTAGTAGTCTCTTGGAATCATTGTAAATTAATTTATAAAAACCTTCCTTGTCCTTGTCTTCTACCAAGTTGTTGACAAGAAGTTCTGAGAAACCCGAGATTGATGTAAGGGGGGTCTTTAACTCGTGGCTGACATTGGATGAAAATTCTTCACGAAGTCTTAGGGCCCTAATCTCTTCCGTCTCATCAATAAATAAGATCAAAAGTCCCCTAACTCTCTTGTCTTCAAAGACTGGATTGACGTAGCACTTGTAGTCCCTGTTGCCAATTCTAGTTATGGCTTCAGTGCTCTTGCCCTCAAGAGCCTCATCAGCCATTTTTAAAATTTCTTCATCTCTAATAAGATTTATAATATTTTCTCCAAGAATGTCTCTCTTTGAATTAAAGATTTCTCTTGCAGAATCATTAACTGTCAAGAGATTTTTGTTTTCGTCAACAATAACAAGTGACTCCCTCATGTTTTTTAATATAGTATTTATTGTATCCCTTTCTCTGGCAATCTCCTTGTAGTTTTCATCAATAGTTAGCTTTTGATTTTTAATCCTATTTATAAAAGGGCTTATCTCTGGAAAAATATTTGTGTCAATATTTATCAAATCTTCTTCAAGATTATTTAGTGGATCAAAGGTCTTTTTAGTTAAACTACTTGAAACAAAAGCTGCAACAACAAAAATCGCAAGAGACATTAAAATATCAAGGGGAAGGACCTTGGTGAAGGCACCAATTAAGTTGTCCATTTCTCTTGAAATCCTAATCATGTTTCCATCATCAAGCCTTAGGCTGACATAGTAGAGGTCCTTGGATAAGGTATTGGAATATCTTTCCACTTGGGCGTAACCAAGTTTTTTTGCTTCTATGACTTCAGGCCTATCCTTGTGAGATGGCAAGAGATTAGAATCCTTTTTTGAATCATAGAGGACCTCTCCATCTTCTCTTATCAAGGTTATCCTAAAGTCTAATTTTTTATTTGTGAGTCCTTCCAAGTAAGTAATATCATCTTCATACTTGTTGAGACTTTCCCCCATGGTCATGACAATGTTTCTCAAGTCTTCGTTAGACCTCTTGGCGTAACCAGAATAAAACACAAACATAGAAGCCACAGTTGATAAAAACAAAGTCAAGAGGGCAATCCCAAGGAGGTATCTGAAAAATCTTTTTTTCATCTCATTCCTCCTTGGTCATCATGTAACCAATTCCCCTAATGGTTTTGATGCATCCCCTCTTGTCACCAAGCTTATCTCTTATTAATTTTATGTGCATGTCCACAGTTCTAGTTTCGCCCTCATAGTCGTAACCCCAAATTTCTGTCAAGAGTTTCTCACGAGAGATAACAATATCCTTATTTAGAATTAAATATTTTAAAACTTCATATTCCTTTAAGCTAAAGTCAACTTGGGCTCCATCAATAGTGACAGACCTGTTCTTGTCTTTTATAACAATCCCATTGTAGTCAAGGACTCCTGTGTCCTTTGGCTTTTTGCTGGCTCGTCTTTCTACTGCCCCAACTCTTGATAAAAGTTCCATGACAGAGAAGGGCTTCTTGATGTAGTCGTCTGCTCCCTCATCAAGAGCAGAGATCACGTCATACTCTGAAGTCTTGGCAGTTATCATTATGACCCAGGTGTCAGAAGTTTCTTCTCTTTCCCTAAGCCTTTTTAAAATCTCGATTCCGTCCATGTCGGGAAGCATTATGTCAAGGAGGACTAAATCAGGTTTTTTTTCTTCAAGAACTTTAAAGAAGTCCTTGCCCTTTTCAAAGGCCCTGACCTCATAGCCCTTGGTATTTAGTGAGTATTCAATTAATTTTAAAATCGATGTATCATCTTCAACAAGATAAATTAGCATAAAATCATCCTTATTTTTTGATTTTTAATTAGCTTCTTGAACCTTCTATAGTGAAAATCACCCAGTAAGCAATGTTAACTCCATGATCAGAAATTCTTTCCAAGTACTTGGCTATCATTATATAATCAATGGCAGCTGCTGGATTAAAATCTGACTTTATTATATCAATTAATTGGTCTCTTATCATTACAAAATAATTGTCAATAGCATCATCTTCGTCATCAATTTTCTTTGCAAGATCAAGATCTAAGTTTACAAAGGAATCAATGGACCTATTTAAAAGATTAACTGTTGCCTCTGCCATTTCCTTTATAAGAGGTAGGCTTGTAGTGTCACCGTCATCAGCTAGGCCCATGCAAATTTCTGCAATATCTCTTGCGTTATCCCCAATTCTTTCTAAGTCAGTAATCATCTTTAAGGCAGAAGAGACCCTTCTAAGGTCACTTGCTGCTGGTTGTTGCTCTACAAAAATTTTAAGGCATTGGTCTTGAATAATTTTTTCGTATTGGTCTGTTCTCTTTTCATCTTGGATGACTTCTTCTGCAATATCCTTGTCCTTTTCATCTAAAAGTGAAATTGCCTTTTTAATTGCAGATTCATTTAAACTTGCCATCTCTAAGACCAAGTCATTTAAGTGCCTTAATTCATCATCAAATCTTTTTCTCATTAGCCGAACCTTCCTGTTACATATAATTCTGTTTTTTCTTCCCTTGGGTTTGTAAAAATGTCCACAGTCTTTCCCTTCTCAACAATAACTCCATTTAAGAAGAAGGCAGTTTGATCTGAAATTCTTGATGCCTGTTGCATGTTGTGGGTTACCATTACAATTGTGTACTTGTCCTTTAGGTCTTGAGCAAGGTCCTCAATTTTTCCTGTGGAAATTGGGTCAAGGGCAGATGTTGGTTCGTCCATTAATATAACTTCTGGATTAACTGCAAGAGCTCTTGCTATACAAAGTCTTTGTTGTTGCCCACCTGATATGGAAAGGGCAGACTTTTTTAAGTCATCTTTTACTTCATCCCAAATTGCAGCTTGCTTAAGTGATGACTCAACAATTTCATCAAGCTCAGCCTTATTTTTTATCCCATGGGTCTTTGGTCCATAGGCGATGTTTTCGTAGATGCTCATTGGGAAGGGGTTAGGTTGTTGGAAGACCATACCCACTCTTTTCCTAAGTTTATTTACATCATAATTCTTGGCGTAGATGTCATCGCCATCGAGTTTTATTTCTCCATCGATTTTGCAGCCAACAACTAGGTCGTTCATCCTATTTAAACATTTTAATAGGGTAGACTTGCCGCAACCTGATGGTCCAATAAAGGAAAGAATTTCTCTTTCTCTTATGTCTAAGTTTATATTGTGAAGGGCTTGAAAGTCTCCGTAGAAGAGATCAAGATCCTTAACGCTCATTTTTGTATTCATTATTCAACCTCACTAAGTTTGTTTGCAAGTTTTGTGGAAGACCAGTTAATTATTAAAACTAAGATCAAGAGGACCATGCCAGTTGCATAGGCTTCACCAACGTGCTTTCCTTCTGATGAAAGGACGTACATGTGAAGGGCAAGAGTCCTTGATGATGATTTAATAGATGTTGGAAGAGATGTTGCTGTTCCCAGTGTGTACATGAGGGCAGCAGTTTCTCCGACTACACGGCCTACAGATAAAATTATGCCTGATAATATTCCTGGGATTGCTATTGGTAGTACAACCTTAAAGATTGTCCTAAGCTTACCTGCACCAAGGGCAAGGGAACCTTGTCTCACTGATGGATGAACTGACTTTAAGGCCTCTTCAGTTGATCTGATAATAATTGGCAGGATCATAATAGAAACTGTTAGAACACCAGAAATTACTGAAAATCCCATTTTTAATTTTAGTCCAAAGAATAACATCCCAAAAAGTCCGTAGACAATTGAAGGAATACCAGCAAGAGTTTCTGTTGCAAGTCTTATTGCCTTTACTAGTTTGTTTTCCACTCTTGTGTACTCAACTAAAAATATTGCAGTAAAGATTCCTATAGGAGATGTCAATAAAATTGAAAGGACAACTGTTAAAAGTGTTGTTACAATGGCAGGACCCATGGAGAGATTTTCAGTTGAATAGTTAAGGGACAACATACTTGGTCTAAAGGATAGGGCTCCTTTTACTACAACAAATATAACTATAAAGACTAGGACTCCAAGAGTCATAGCTGAAAATAGTCTAGTTGTTATTTTATAAAAGGACATCTTTCCAACAAAATGAAGCCCAAGAATTGAAATTATAAATATAGCCAAAAGACTTAAAACAATTATTTTAGTCATTTTTTTCTCTCCTATTCTTAACTATGAAGAAACTTGTATTTATTATTAAGATAAAAATAAATAGGACTCCTGCTGTTGCTATTAGAGCTTGCCTGTGGTCGCCAGCAGCGTAAGCCATTTCAAGCACAATGTTTGTAGTCATAGTTCTTATTCCCTTGAGAGGGTTAAGTGTAAGTCTTGTTTGGTTACCAGCAACAAGAATTACTGCCATAGTTTCACCAATGGCACGACCAATTCCAAGTATAATCCCTGCAAAGATTCCTGATCTTGCAGCAGGTATCATTACCCTTGTTATAGTTTCATCGTGAGATGCACCAAGAGAAAGTGAGCCTGAATAATAAGACTTTGGCACAGTCCTAAGTGATGCTTCTGCCATAGAAATTATTGTTGGTAGAATCATTATTAAAAGCAAGATTGATGCACTTAAAATATTCATCCCATTTCCACCAAAGATAGACTTGTTAATAGGAACAATAATTGTTAGGGCAAAGAAACCATAAACTATTGATGGAATCCCTGTCATTAAATTAAGTCCTGGTTTTAAAATTTTATAAAATTTTTTGGGACAATCAAAGGCCAAGTAGGCTGCCACCATAATGGCAACTGGCACTGCTCCCAAACAAGATAGGGCTGTAATAATTATTGAGCCAAGAATCATGGATAAGATTCCATAAGTTGGCGGTTGATTCATAGGTGCCCAAGAGTCGTTAAATATAAAATCTTTCACTCCAACTTTACCAAAAAATTCTATTGAATCTTTGAAGATAAAGGTACAAATTAGGAGTAAGAAGAAAATTGAAAGCACAGAACAAAGTAGGAAGAAGTACTTAGATACTTCTTCCCACGAAAATGTCCTGGTCCTCTTGTCATCTCGAGGGGCCTTTATATTAATATTTTCCATTTTATTTCCTTTGCATTTTTTATTTTGCAAGTCCTGACCACTCAGTTAATTCTCCAGTAAAGATTTTTTGTAAATCATCCATAGTCACATCTTCACAAGCATTTTCTTTATTTACAATAACTGCGATACCGTCTCTTGCAATAACTGTGAAATCAAGAGCATTCTTTTCTTCGTCCTTAAGTTCTCTTGATGCCATACCAATTTGTGCAGTTCCTTCCATTGCAGCAGTCATACCAGCTGATGAACCATTAGATTGGATATCAATCACAACATTAGGGTTCTTTGCCTTGTAAGCTTCAACAAGTTTTTCCATAAGAGGAGTAACAGAAGTTGAACCTGCAACAGTTAATTTTGCATCGCTATCAATTGGTTCATAAGTTTCGCCCTTAGCGTCTCCAACGTAACCTTCTTCTTCACAAATTTTTTGTCCTTCGTCAGACATGATAAATTTAACTAAGTCCATTGATTTTTCATCTACATCTTTTTTGTAAGCTAGGTTAAAAGGTCTAGAAAGCTTATAAGAGTTTGACTTAATGTTTTCTGGAGTAGCTTCAACTCCTTCAACCTTTAGAGCCTTAACATCGTCATTTAAAGATCCAAGAGAAATGTAACCAATTGAACCTGCGTCATTTTGTACAGTAGTAAGAACTGCATCAGTGGAAGATTGAACAGCAGCTTCTTCATAAGTCTTGTCAACTTCCTTGTCGCCTTCCTTAACAAGAACTCCTGTTAGTTCAGTGAAGGCTGATCTTGTACCTGAACCTTGTTCTCTTGATATAACGTTAATTGTTCCAAGAGACTTTCCTTCATCTGTTCCACCAGCATTTGCAGTGGCATTTTCCTTTTTATTTCCTCCACAAGCAACAAGACTTGCACCTAGAGCAAGAACTACAGCAATCTTTCCAAAACTTTTTAACTTCATTAATTTTCATCCTTTCAAAACTTAATTTTATTTTTTATTTCATGGTCATTATAATTTTGATTTGTAAATTGCCAAGATGTCTTTTGTAAATTTTATGTAAATTATTTTGATTTTTTTGAAAGGAAAAATTTAATAAATATTCAATCAAAAAAGAGACTCGAGTTAACGAGTCCCTCTAATTTTAAAATTGAGCCTTCAATTTTTATAATTTTAATAATCTTAATACTTGTCTAGGTAATATTTTGCACCAAGCTTATCCCAAGACAATCTTGTATTAGAATTTTCTAAATAATAGATTCCAGCAATCGCATATGAATCTCGACCAGCAAAAAATCCAGTAGATCCATAGGTTTTATGAGATTCTTCTACTACTAAAGCATTTTTATCTTTATCATAATATCCATATTGTTCATCAAAAAATTCAGAGCTTCTGTCTGATGATAATATCGTTCTGTTAGTTAATTTATACCTTCCATTTCCTAAGCTTGTAATATATGTGTAAGTATCAATAGGGTAACTGTTTCCATCTGCACCATAACTACTAGGACCATACCAGGACCCTACAAGGACATCATCTGTAGAAACAACATAATGTTCATCCTTAAGTTGTTTTTCTTTGGCAACATTTGATTCAGTTTTTTTAACATATACAGTTTCTTCCTTTGGTTGAACTGTTGGTTGAGTGTAAGTTGTTTTGTTTGTCTTATAAGTTGTAATATTACCAAGTTTTGATCTTCCACTTGTTCTATAGTTATCAATATCAGTAAATAATAGAGTTAATAAGCTCTCCATACTGTCAGCTTCTAAAATCTTTTCACTGTTTATTGTTAATTTATAAGTAACAATGTTTATTGTGTAGTCAGTAATTACTGGATTAGCACCTTCATAATAATAAACTACCTTGTAATTTTTGTTATATACAGGATTATCACCAATATATACTGCTTTATAATCCTTAGAATAATCTACTTTTTCACCAAAAGATTCGGCGATTGCACGAAGAGGTACGAAAGTTCTATCATCTTTGATTTCAGCAGGTGCGTCTAAAGTAAGAACTTTACCATTTACTTTCATCTTGTTTGAGCCAATAGTAAGTTCAACATTTGTGTTACCATTTTTCATTATTACTTTTTTATTGGCACCATCCCACTTAACATCATATCCTAGTTCTTCAGCAATAAATCTGATAGGTACATAAGTCCTAGAATTTTTGATATAAGGATATACATCACTATACACGATATGATCATTTACTATTATTCCATTTAAAGGTATATCTTTTACAGGGTGTCTTACTGCGAATACATTAATTGTAGAAAATAGCACTAGTAAAGATAAAAACAATGAAATAATTCTCTTGCTTTTTTTCATAAAAACCTCCTTAAATTTAAAATAAAGCAAAAAGTTAACGTTTACATCTAAGTCAATTGTATAGGAATAATAAGTTTGTGTCAATACACTAATCCGATAAATTATAAATAAATAAAAATATTTTTGTCTCGATATCTCAGCTAATTAAAATTAAAAAAGAGTCAGTAATTTTAAACTGACTCCATCTTTATTTTCTTTATTTTTAATCTCTTTATAAAGAGTTTTGTATAAAAAATATTTTTATAAACTCCCTAGTCTTCTATTAAAAATCCCATATCTCCCAAGACAACTTCTATCTCTTCCATAACTTCTTCATTTTCTGCTACAACTGTGTGATAGTGAATTCCACCAGTTAATACATCAAGAGGTTTGGATTTTTCTTCATTCATCTTTTCCAAAAATATTTTGACGTCTCTTCTCGATGAACAATTGAGATCTTTTTTTATTTCACCATAGACCTTGTGGTGGACCATAACGTCCTTAACAAGTCCACCAAGGTCAACAATTGCTTCCAATTCTTTTTTTATGTCCTTGTCACTGTGCTTGACCTTGAAAACTTTTTGGGTCCTGGCTTCGTTTAAGTAGTAGCCCCTATTAGTTGACACAATGTCCTTGCCAGAGGCCCTGAGTATTGCTATATCCTGGACTATAACCTGTCTTGTTACATCAAACTTTTTTGCCAAGTTCTCTCCCGAAATGGGCTTTTGATTTTCGTATAAAAATTGTAACAAATCTTCTCTTCTTGATTTTGGATCTAACATATCTCCCTCAATAGATTTTTAAATTTTTCATGGAAAGGTCCAAGACTCCTGCACTGTAAGTTATGGCACCCGAAGAAATATAATCAATATCTAGGTCCTTATAAGAATTAATATTTTCAAGGCTGACATTTCCTGAGCATTCAATGATGGCCCTCTTATTAATTATCTTGCAGGCTTCTCTTATCTCTTCTATTTCCATGTTGTCTAACATTATTATATCAGCTTTTGCTTCTAGTGCTTCCCTCACTTGGTCAAAATTTTCCACTTCGACTTCAATTTTCTTTACAAAGGGATTGAGGCTCCTAACTTTTTCAACTGCTTCTCTTATCCCTCCACCTGCATCTATATGGTTGTCCTTTAACATAATTCCATCAGATAAATTGTACCTGTGGTTATATCCTCCACCAAGAGTCACTGCATATTTTTCAAAAATCCTCATATTTGGAGTTGTCTTTCTTGTATCAAGAATTTTTACATGTTCGCTGTCTAGGGCGTCAACCATTTTTTTAGTGTAAGTTGCTATCCCGCTCATCCTTTGCAAGAAATTAAGGGCCGTCCTCTCTCCCTCAAGGATTGTCTTGGCTCTTCCCCTTATTTTTCCTACTAAGTCCTTGTTATTAACCTCATCACCATCAGAAAAATAAAATTCAAAGGTCACATCTTCGTCTAAAAGTTCAAATACCCTCTTAAATACATCAAGGCCTGCAAGAATTCCCTTGTCCTTTGCAATTAAATTTACTTCAGCCTTCTCATCTTTTAAAATTGAATCTGTTGTTATGTCACCACTAGTCATGTCTTCCCTTAGGGCAGCAAGTATATACTTGTCAATTAAGATTGGCTTTAGCTCTCTCATCTTCTCTTATCCTTTCAAAAATAATTTTTTTCTTTTCTTCTTCATCAATATCTATTGTATCAATTTTGAAATTTATTTCTGCATTGTCAAATTTATTTTCATTTAAGAAATCTGCTAAAATCCTCCCAAAAACCACGCACTCAAGAAGTGAATTGCAGGCAAGTCTATTGGAGCCATGGATACCAACATTGCCAGCTTCACCAACAACAAAGAGGCCTTCTAGATTAGTCCTTCCCTTTATGTCACAAAGAATTCCTCCCATGGTGTAGTGTTGGCAGGGAACTATTGGAATATTTTCATATCTTGGATCAATTCCTCTGTCCCTCAACTCATCAAAAATCATTGGAAATCTCTTGGGAATTTTTTCTTCTCCAAGTGGTTTCATTGACAAGTACTCAAAGTCCACTCCTTCCTTTTCCATTTCTTCTTTTATGGCTCCCGCAACAATATCCCTTGGCTTCATTTCATCTGTGAACCTTTCATCCTTGTGGTTTAGTAGTAATGCCCCTTCGCCCCTTGCTGATTCAGAAATTAAAAGTTGCCTTTCAACTCCTTCTTCATAAAGTGATGTTGGATGAAACTGAATGTAAGAAATGTCCTTAAGCCTTACTCCATTTTTTATTGCCATGGCAAGTCCGTCTCCTGAGATATGAGGAAAATTTGTTGACTTGTCAAAGAGTCCACCAAGGCCACCAGTTGCCAGGGCCACATTAGTTGAAATAAAAACCTCATCGTGAGACCTTGCTCCGTAACACTTGCCATCCTTTATAATAAGGTCAAGTATGGAAGTGTCTTCAAATATTTCTATGTTAGATCTTTCTCTTAGCCTTTTATAGAGGACATCTAGGATTCCCTTGCCAATCTCATCGTCAATGTGAAGGCCCCTTGATGCAGAGTGGCCGCCCTCTCTTGCATAATCAAGTCCTCCATCTTTCTTTGTGAACTCAACACCAAGGTCCATTAAAAAATCAATTGCCTCTTGTGACTTGTCCACCATAGTCTCAACTGACTTTAAATTATTCTTATAGTGGCCAGCCTTCATGGTGTCCTCAATAAAAACTTGTCTGTCCTCTTCATCTCTTAAAACATTAATTCCACCTTGGGCAAGATAAGAATTTGAATCTTCTAACTTTTTCTTTGTTACAAGACCAATCCTATAATCTTTACTTAAATCTAGGGCAGTGCTGACTCCAGCAAGTCCTGAACCAACAATTAATACGTCAAATTTTTTCATATTATGCGCCTAACTCCAACATTTTTTCTAGAGGTTTCAAAGCTTTTTCCCTAATTTCTCTAGGAACTTCCACTTGATTTTTATTTTCTTCTAAGACTTCAATAATTTTATCTAAGGTCAATTTTTTCATATCATCGCAAATTGGTCCCTTGGCAAGCTTCCTAAATTTAACATCTGGATATTTTTTCTTTAACTCAGTAAAAATTCCTTCTTCAGTGACAACTAAGACGTCATCATACTTTCCTGCTTCATTGATGATTGCCTTTGTAGATCCAACGAAGTCAGCAAGGTCTAAGACTTCTTTCCTACATTCTGGATGAGCCAAAATTTTTACCTTACCCTTGTAAGCTTTCACATCCTCAAGGTCTATCTCATCGTGAACAGGACAATAGCCATCATTTAAAATAACATTTTTATTTGGCAAGGACTTCTTAATATAAGCCCCAAGATTTTTATCTGGTACAAAAAATATATTTTTTTCTTCTAATTTATTTACAATCTTTGCAGCGTTGGAAGATGTGACACAAATATCCGAGTAAGCCTTGATCTCTGCAGTAGAATTTATGTAAGTTACAACTGCTAGGTCATCGTACTTGTCTCTCATCTCCTTAATTTTTTCAACGCTCACCATGTGGGCCATGGGACAATCTGCTCCAAGGTCAGGCATCAAAACATTCTTGCTTGGATTTAAAATCTTAACACTTTCTCCCATGAAGTAGACTCCTGCCATAACTATGGTTTCTTCCTTGAGTTCTGTAGCCTTTTGAGCTAAGAAAAAGGAATCTCCTATGTAGTCAGCCACAGCTTGGATCTCTTCATCAACATAGTAGTGGGCAAGTATAACAGCATCTCTCTCTTCCTTTAATTTTTTTAATATTTCAATTTTTTCTTCTAAACTTAAATTTTCTAAATTTTTCAATTTCACCAATCTCCTAATAAATTTTACTTAAAATTATATTACAATGAAGCATACAGGACAAGTCAAGTGTATATACACTTACCTTTTATAGGCAAGTGACTTTATAATTTATTATTATCTTTCTAAGAAAAATATTTTTAAAATAATGACTGAGCTTATTTTTACCAACTTGCTTTTATTTCTAAAGTCCAATTTAATTTTCACTTTCAAATAATTTTTAAATCTCTTTATTCTAAAGCTTTTGTTATTTAAAATCTTTCAAGGGTATGATAGTAATGTAGAGTATTGTTTTAAATTAATAAAGGAAAGTGATTTTATGAAAAATGATGCTTTAAGAAGAAAAGAACACGAAGCTGTTAGATCAGGCGTTGGTTATTACGACTTTACTCACCAAGTCCTAGATGTTAAGGGCAAGGATGCAGCAAAATTTTTAGACAAGATGTTTGTAAATGATATAAAAAATATGAAAGACACTCACGCTGTCTATACAACAATGCTAAACGAGGAAGGCAAGATTATTGACGATGTAATTGTCTTTAGACTAGAAGCAGATAAATTTTTGATCTCTACTCTCTACATCGACAAGATGATAGAATGGTTTGACAAATTTAAAGATGGATGTGAAGTTGAGTACAAAAACATCACAGACAAGCTCACAATGTTTGCTATTCAAGGACCAAAATCCAAGGACCTTGTAAATAAAATTGTGGACAAGGACATTTCAGATTTAAAATTCTTCACAATCGAAGACAACTCTCTTGGCGATTTGGACCTTATGGTGGCAAGGGCAGGCTTCACTGGAGAACTTGGCTACGAACTTTACATTCAGTCAGACAAAAAAGATATATTAGAAGAAAAGATAAAAGAAGCTGGAAAAGAATTTGACCTCGTAAACATCACAACAGATGTAATAATTGGCAGTCTTCCTGGCGAAAAAGGGTACGTTCTTATGAGTGACCTTGAAGGAGCAAACCCACTTGAAGTTGGTTACGGCTGGACAGTAGCTTGGGACAGTGACTTCATTGGCAAAGAAGCACTCCTAAAGGCAAGAGAAAATGTAACTCGTGATCTCTTTGGATTTGAATTATTAGAAGATGACCAAGTAGAAGCAGGCGACGAAGTCCTACTCGATGGCAAAAAAATTGGTAAGGTAACAAAATTCACTTACGGCTACACAGTAGAAAAATTCATCGGCTACTGCATGATAGAAAAAGATAAGGCAGTAGAAGGCAAAGAAGTAGAAATAAAAACAAAAGCAGGAAGCATCCAAGGAAAACTATGCGACAGGATCTTCTACGACAAAGAAAACGATAGAGTAAGAGGATAAAAAATAAATAAGAGAATAATTGAAAGTATAAAAAATTAAGGAGCCTAAAAAAGGCTCCATTTTTGTTGCTTAAACTACAATTTTAAAAAGACAAATAAAAAATACCCTCTCACTTTTTCAAGTGAAAAGGGTATTTTTAACAAACATCCTTAAAATGAACTCTTACTTATTTTTTCTTCTTTTTACTTCAAATAATCCTAATAAGGCAGAAGAAGCTACTGCTAATCCAGTATATAAAGCTATTCCTGGATCTTGAGTCTTTGGAGCTTTATTACCATCATTTACTGACTTATTTTTTTCTACAAACTTTTCTTCATAATTTTCAACATAATCATTTTCATTGTTTGTAGATTCTTTTTTGTCATCAGCATTTAAATCTTCAGATTTTTCTACTTTATCTGTAGTTTTATCTGTAGCATTAAGTTCCTTATTGTTATTTAATTCTTCTTGTCTTTCTTTCACTTCTGTTGTTTCTTTAGTATAAATAACTCTATCAGGATTTTCTACAATTGTTACAACTGGAGTTCCTTTATCGTGATGTCTATTTTGTCCAGATGGGAAACTAGAATCATGATCTTCTATTTCCTTATAAACATAAGTTACATATAAGTTTCCTTCTACAACTTTTCCATCTTTATCAGCTGAATTTCTTCCCATTCCTATAAATCTAAATCCGTAAAAATTCTTACGTTCAGTGTAATAATTTTCTCCTACAGCAGCATTTCTCTTTACTACTCTTTCACTTAAAATTCTGCCATCTTCTGTTATATATTCTACATAAACATTTCCAGTATTTGGCTTTGGATCTGGATTTACTTTTGTCTTCTTGTATACATAAGTTACGTGTTGGTCGCCTTTTACAACTTTTCCATTTGCTGCGGCTGAATCTTTTGCCATTTCAACAAATTCATAACCTTCAAATGTTTTTTTGTCTGTTGTGTATTTTGTTCCAACTTCTGCGTTTACTACTACTTCTTTTTCTTTTTCAAGTACTGTTCCGTTTTCTGTTACGTATTTTACGTATACATTTCCTTTTTCTTCAGCTGGTGGTGTTACTTTCTTCTTGTAGATGTGTTTTGTATTACCTTGTTCATCTTTTTCGGTTCTTACAAATTCATATCCATCGATGTCTTTCTTAGGATTGTCACCCTTTGTAGACTTAGAAATTTCTTTACCGTTTTCATCAACAAATTTAGTTATTTTTTCAGACTCAGAAGCTTTCTTTCTGTAAACATATATTATGTTGCCATTAGAATCTGTTTCTGTCCTAACTATTTCATAACCTGGAATTGCTTTACTTGGATTTCTACCAGTTAGAGGATTGGATAATTCAAGCCCGTTTTCATCAATGAATTTAGTAACTACTTCTTTAGAAGGAGTAGGTAATTTCCTGTAGATGTGAGTTGTATTACCTTGTTCATCTTTTTCGGTTCTTACAAATTCATATCCATTTATGAGTGATGAATCATGTGTTCCAGTCTTATCAGCAAGTATTTGATTACCATGAGTGTCTACAAATCTAGTTTCAACGCCTTCAGTAGGTTTTTTACTATAAGTGTGAATTGTGTTACCATTTTTATCTTTACTTGTGATTATAAAGTTGTAACCTTCAATGGTTACTGGATCTTTTGTTCCTTCCTTTGGAGGAAGTAGTTGATTTCCATTTTCATCAACATATCTAGTCTCTACTGATGGGGTTGGATTTTGTTTAAGTCTATAAACATGAACAGTATTTCCATCCTTGTCTTTGTAAGTCTTTACATACTCGTAAGCAGGAATATCTTTTTTATTTTGCTTTCCTTTTTCTTCAAGAGCAAGAGGATTTCCATTTTCATCTACATATTTAGTAACTACCTCTGTAGTAGGAGGAGTTGTATCTTTTGTGTATACGTAGATTACTGTTTGGTCTTCTTTTGTTACTTTACCTTCTTTTGGTGCTGAAGTTTTATCAATTTCTTTGAAGGTATAACCTTTGAATGTTTTTTGTTCTGTTGTATAGGCTTCTCCTACTTCTGCGTCTTTCTTTACTATACTTTCTGCTTCTAGTACTTCTCCGTCTTCTGTTACGTATTTTACATATACATTTCCTGTTTCTTTTGCTGGGTCTGGTGTTTTAACCTTCTTGTATACGTATGTTACGTGTTGGTCGCCTTTTTCAACTTTTCCATCTTTTGGAGCTGATCCGTCTTCTAGTTTTACGAATTCATATCCGTCAAATGTTTTTTGTTCTGTTGTATAGGCTTCTCCTACTTCTGCGTCTTTCTTTACTATACTTTCTGCTTCTAGTACTTCTCCGTCTTCTG
>OKWB01000113.1_pt1 | contig 33772 bp, 13 predicted proteins | sample 1607211 | NCBI WGS metagenome assembly OKWB01 (sample SAMN07501056, study PRJEB24779) | human gut metagenome
AGATACTCAGATAGCTGTATAATATAAACAGATCATTCATAAAAACCTCAGTATATAAGCGGATAGTTAGTCCATTGTGATTAGCTATCCGCTTATTATTTTGGTTGATAACATTGCAAAATTATTAATTTTTAAACTGGTTTAATATTACATGACATTAATGAATTAAATTCTATAGTAAATCTTGTATTGTGAGATATATTACAGATAATTATTGGTAAAATGCATATATGGCATATTTAAAAATCATTAACTATATATTAAATTAATGATTTTACAAATCAAGTCAAAGTGGTATAATATAGAAATATAAAGATAAGATGAATTTTTAGTATATGTAATTCATCTTTTGTATAATTTGTGAAATGGAGAACGATACAATGAACAAACGGAAACGTTTATTAACCTTGTTAATCAACGGTGTGTTATTATCTAGCTTATGTATGGTAGCTAGTGCTGCAGATACAACGACTGGTGCAGGCCATGGTGTAGCATATGGTACTGGTAGTGATGCACCAAAGATTGAAAACGTTGCTATTGGTAATAATGCTAAGATTGGTTATACCAATGGTGCCAGTGCTGCTACAGGGGATATCGTAGTCGGTAAGGATGCTAATATCAATAACTATGCTAGCCAAGGTGGTAGTGTTGCTATTGGTAAAAATGCAAAGATTGAAAATATGGCTGGTGGTGTAGAAGCTAGCTTTGCCTTAGGTCAAACAACATATAGTGGTAATCTCTTCTCTTCTGCAAGAATTCCTGCGGATCCAACAAAGGTAGTAGGCAGTGTTGCAATTGGGGATAATACATTTGCTCGTACTGGTAGTACTATGATTGGTTCTCATAACTATACAGGCGATCTTGGTGATATCACAGTAGATACATCAACTACTCGTAAATATGCATTGAATGCGTACGCCACAACAGTAGGTGCCAATAGCTTTAGTAATGGTGCTTTTACAACTAGTACCGGTACCTATAATATTATCTCTAGTGAATATACTGGAGGTCGTTTTTCTAATCCGGCAAAAAACCTAGGTGCTACTATTAATGGTTCTTTAAATAGCATTGAATCCAAAACGGCTAGTAACTATTACTCTGGTGTTGCTAATAGCATCGTTGGTACAGCAAACAGAACGTTTAATTCCAATGGTTCTATTATTGTGGGTGCTGGTAATGAAATTACAAATTCCGTTAAATCTATTTATGATACACCTGAAGACGGTGGTAGCTCTGCGAAGGAATTAGCTGAGAAATTGCGCACTGCTGTTAAAGACGCTAACGGCGGCGGCGCTACAATGGCCTTCGGTGGTGGCAACAAAGCAGATTACACATTGCGCACTTCCATGCTTGGTATCAATAACACTGTAACAGGTGCTAACCATGCTGAAAGTGCAGACAACCTTGTTATGGGTGTCGGCAATACAGCCTCTAATGTACAACATTTGACTACTATCGGCTCTAAGAATACTGTATCTGATGCAAAGAACACGGTCATTGTTGGCGATAACCGTACTGTAACAGGTGCTAATAACGCTGTTATTATTGGTTCTAGCGATGCGGCTACAACGACAACGGTACATGATGTGGTGGCCATTGGTCATAACACAGACGTATCTACTGAAGGTGGCGTAGCGCTTGGTAGTGGATCTAAAGCGACAGTAGCAGCAGGTGCAGTTGGTTATGATATTCTTACTAACGCGCCATCCACTAATACATCAGCTACATGGAAATCTACAGCTTCCGCAGTATCTGTTGGTGACGCAGGAAATAATGTAACACGCCAAATTACATCAGTTGCAGCTGGTACAAATGATACTGATGCGGTTAATGTGGCTCAACTTAAACAATTGCGCAACAATATCGGTGGCGATATTACAAACATTAATGGCAATATAGATCGCTTGGACAAACGCGTAAATCGTGGTGTTGCTGGTGCGGCTGCCTTGGCGGCCCTTCATCCGCTCGACTTTGACCCTGATGCTAAATGGGATTTTGCTGCCGGCTATGGTCATTACCACAATGGCAATGCTGCTGCACTTGGTGCATTCTATCGTCCTAACGAGGACGTTCAATTGAGCGTAGGTTCTACAGTGGGTAATGGGGAAACTGTTGTGAATGCCGGCCTTTCTGTGAAAGTCGGCGCTCATAGCAATGTATCCCGTTCTCGTGTAGCCATCGGTAAAGAAGTGTTAGAACTTAAGAAAACCGTAGCTCTTCAAAATGCACAAATCCAAAAATTGACAACTCTTCTAAATGGTGTAGCTGGTACTAATATGAAAGCTGACCGCACTACACTATTCCCAGATGTGCCAAGCAATCATTGGGCATACGAAGCTGTTAGCGATTTATCTCGTCGTGGCTTAGTAGAAGGATACCCAGATGGTACATTCGGTGGTGATCGTTTATTGACACGTTACGAATTTGCTGAAATCGTATACCGTGCTATTCAAAACGGCGTACAAGTAAACGAACAACTCGTAACTGAATTCAGCCCTGAAATGGCTTTATTCCGCGTAGATACAGTGGCAAAAAATCATCAAGGACAACCAACGATTGAACGTGTTCGTGTTAATAAAAAATAGTTGATTATATAAAGTATATAAAATAATACAATATATAAGACTCATAAAAATATATTATAAAACCCGTAACTATGTAGCGGCTAGTATATCTCATCCGATGTACTAGCCGCTATTTGTCGTATAAATAAAATTAATATAACAAATCAGTTACAGCTACTTAAAATTTCATAATATTTTCATAAAACTATATCTAATTTATTGAAAATATGAATATCATATGATATTTTTGTATATGTACGCATAAACCTAGACTATTATTATCTAGTTTTATAAATGAATGAGTTATCAGTAATAATTGATATATAAGTTAAAATGAGGAGATACGTGGACTGTGAATAAGATTTTTAAAGTGATTTGGTCTAAATCAAAACAATGTTACGTTGTTGTATCGGAAATGGCGAAGAATACAACGGGAAAAAAGAAAATTATTGTGGGTGCTATTTTAGCGGGATTAGCTACACAAGGCTGTAATGTAATGGCGGCAGGAGCAGGCACTCCTGCTACGACCAATAATGTTTGGGGAAAAACAACTCCTGGAGGGGTAGCGATTGGTCAGGATTCAGTGGCTTCGGGTGCGTCCGCAGTGGATCCGGCTACTGGTGTTGCTAGAGTGGCGCCTTCTATTGCCATTGGTCTCGCATCAACTTCAGCAGGTCTAGATACAATTACAATCGGTATTGGTGCAAGAAATAGCAGATCCTATGGGATTTCGATGGGGAAGCAAACCAATGTTACTGGTGATTATGGTATTGCTATTGGTTATCAAACATCGGTTACGTCAGATCATGCAGTGGCTATAGGTGAACAAACGAGAGCACCTAAGATGGGCGCTACTGTTATGGGGGTAAGTGCTCGTGGCTATGGACAAGGTTCTGTATCATTAGGTTGGCAAGCCTTAGCTGGTGCAGATGTATATGGATCTGGAATTAATATTCAGTCCAATCCATATACTGATTCATCAACTGATATTACTAATTATCAAAAATGGGGCGATACAGCTATTGGTTTAAGAGCTGTCGCAACAGGTGGAAATGCAACAGCATTAGGTCGTAGTGCAAGAGCTGCTGCTGAGAATGCCATTGCCATTGGTGGTGGTAACGGAAATAATTTTAATAATAATACTGAAAAAACAGAGGCAACAGCCGAGAAAGCTGTAGCTGTTGGCTATAATGCCAATGCCAGTGCTAGAGATACACTCGCATTAGGTACATCTAGTAAAGCTAGTGGTAGTGATGCATTAGCCATTGGTAAAAATGCTAATGCTAGTGATAGTGATTCTATTGCCATTGGCCAAGATACAGTATCTAACAATATTAATTCTATAGCACTCGGTAATGACTCTCAATCGAAAGGGTCTTCTGCCATTGCGCTAGGTGCACACACTAAAGCAACTGATGTAGGGGCAGTAGCCTTAGGTTTAAAAGCAGAGGCTACTAAGGAAGGTTCTATTTCAATAGGTCAAGAAAGTGCCGCATCTAGTCTTAAAGCTATCACGATTGGTATGAAATCTGTGGCTAGTGGTGAAAATGCTGCCGCTTACGGTAATACAGCGAAGGCAGTCGGAAAGAACTCATTAGCACTAGGTGCAAATACACAAGCGACTGTAGAAGGTGGCGTAGCATTGGGTGCTGGATCCATAGCGAATACAGTGGCTGGTGCTGGCTATAATCCGAATACAGGGCGGTCTAATACCTATACACCTACACTTAGCAATGCGATGACAAGCACTTGGGCTGCTGTTTCTATTGGCGATGGTACTAATACACGTCAATTGACAGGCCTTGCTGCTGGTACTAACGATACTGATGCGGTCAACGTAGCACAACTTAAGAGCATGAACCTTGCTTTCACAGCCGACGGTAGCACAAAAGGCGACGTTAATTTAACAAATACAAATAGTGCATTAAACGTAGTCGGTGATAGCACCTATATTACGACAGAGGGCAAGGATCAGACGCTTACCATTTCTGGTAAAAAGCAAACTATTACCGTTACAGATGGTACGGCTAGTGCTAGCGCAGGCATGGCGGACGCCAATAATGTAGCGCAAGCGATTAATAAAGCGAATGCAGAACAAACCATTAGCTATAAGGCCAATGGTGGTACGGCTAATGCGGTTAAGGTATCCGATGGCCTTAATTTCACCAATGGTACAACTACGATTGCTACGATAGGTGCGAATGGTCAAGTAACTTATGACTTGAATACGACAACGAAACAATCGATTACGGATTCGTCAACAGCTGTCAATCGTACAATTTCTCTTGGTGGTTCCACAGGATCTACGACGGCTAATAAATTGGCTTCTGGAGATGTTAAATTTAACATTAAGGGCCAAACTGGCACCAATGCGTTGATTTCGACATCTGCTAGTGGCGATGATGTAACCATTGCACCAACGTCTAAATTGACCGCCGCTGTTACGGCTGCTGAAAATGCAGCAAACAAGAATTTGTCCAATATTTCCTCTAGCGGTGAAACGGTTATTAAAAATTTAGCTAAAGGGGCTGCGCAAGATGCTGTGAAAGTAGCTGGTACGGGACTTGCTACAGTATCTGATAATACAACTGGCGGTGTGAAAACATACACGGTTGATGTGAATACTGGTAACTTAGTCGTAACTGCCAATGGGCAAGTCGGTGCTGCTGGTACAACAGGTGCGTCTGGTGCGACTGGTTCTAATGGCGTAGCTACAACACAAAACGTAGCGACTGCTATCAACGATGCTGTGACTAAAGCAAAAGCAAGCACAACACAAGCCTTAGCCGATGCAGAACATAAATTTGATGGTGATACAGGTACTACATCCGTTCGTAAACACGGTGAAGTATTATCCATTAAAGGCGGTGTAACAAATACTGCTAGTTTGACAACAGGTAACATCGGTGTCGTATCTGATGGGGCAGGTACATTGAACATTCGCCTCGCGAAGGTATTGAGTGGCTTAACATCGGCAACCTTCACTACTGCTGGTGGCAATACTACTGTTATCAATGGTGATGGTGTAACCATTACACCAAGTGGTGCTGGTGCCTCTGCTATCTCCATGACAACAGATGGCATCAATGCGGGTGGTACAGAAATTAAGAATATTGCTGATGGTACGGCAGCTACCTCCGCTGTTAGCAAAGGCCAAATGGAAACAGCCATTGCTAATGCACAAACAGCAGCTACATCTACTGAAAAGGTAGTCGCTAAAACATTATCTGGCGATAACAACTTGGCTACTGTAACTGGTCAAACAGGTACAGCTAAGGGCGAAACCTATGAAGTATCCGTATCTGAAAATGCCGTTAAAAACGTAGCTAAAGCAGCCGCACAAGATGCTGTAACAGTAACAGGCACAGGCCTTGCTACGGTATCTGACAATACAGCAGCTGGTGTTAAAACATATACTGTTAATGTAGATGAAGGTAAGCTTGTTATCGATGACACTACTGGTAAAGTGGGCGCTGCTGGTTCTACACAAGGTACAACAGCTGGTAAAAATGGCGTAGCTACAACCCAAAATGTAGCGACTGCTATTAACGATGCTGTAACTAAAGCAAATGCAAACAATGCACAAGCCTTAGCTGATGCAAAACACAATTTTGCTGGCGATGATGCTACCATAATTAGCCGTAAACATGGTGAACAACTCAACATTAAAGGTGGCGCATCCACAACTGCTACAGACCTTACATCTGGTAATATCGCAGTCGTAGGTGATACAGCATCTGGTACATTAAATATCAAGATGGCAAAAGCCTTAACAGGTTTAACATCTGCTACATTTACAGATGGATCCGGTAATACACAAACCGTAACAGGTGCTTCCTCTACTATCGCGGATGGCGCGGGTAACACGACCACTATGACTAAAGGTGGTCTATCCACTACTGATGGTACAAATACAACGACAGTAGCACCGGCTGGTGTCACTGCCACTGATGGTACTAATACTGTTAAGTTGAATGGTTCTGGTATCGATGCTGGCAATACACAAATCAAAAACGTTGGCAAAGCAACGACCGATGATGCTGCGGTTAACAAGAAACAAATGGATGATGCTGTAAAATCAGCTACTGATGCAACCACAGCATTGGGTAATAATACCATTGCTCTTGGCAGTGATGCTGGTTCTACAACAGCGAAGAAACTTAGCACAAATGCTATTACATTCAACATCAAAGGTGATACAGGCGCTAATGCGTTAATCACTACATCTGCTACAGGCGATAATGTAACGATTGCTCCAACCGCTAAATTGACAGCTGCGGTGACAGCGGCAGAAAAATCTGCTGACAAGGATTTGTCTAATATTTCATCTGCTGGTAAAACAGTCATCCAAGACTTGGCAGTCACATCCGCACAAGACGCTGTTAATGTAACAGGCACAGGCCTTGCTACAGTATCCGATAATACAACTGGCGGTGTGAAAACATATACTGTAAATGTAGATGAAGGTAAACTCGTCCTTGATGATACAACAGGTAAAATCGGCGCTAATGGTTCTACACAAGGCACTACAGCTGGTAAAAATGGCGTAGCTACAACACAAAACGTAGCGACTGCTATTAACGATGCAATTACTAAATCCAATGCGAATACAGCACAAGCATTAGCTGACGCTGAACATAAATTTGATGGTGATACAGGTACCACATCTGTACGTAAACATGGTGAAGTATTATCCATCAAAGGTGGCGTAACAACACCAGCTGATTTGACAACAGGCAACATCGGTGTCGTATCTGATGGGGCGGGCACATTGAATATTCGCCTTGCGAAGGTATTGAGCGGTTTAACATCTGCTACGTTCAAAGATGCATCCGGTAATACCACTATGGTGACAGGTGGTTCTACTACGATTGCAGATACAGCTGGTAATACCCAAACATTGGCACCAACGAAATCTGAAATTAAGGATACTAATGGTGTATCCACTGTTACTACAAAAGATGGTGTAACAGCTAAAGATGCCAGTGGTCAAACGACATCTTTAACTAAAGGTGGCGTCGATGCAACTGATGGCAATGGTAACACTACATCCTTAACGAATACGGGAGTAAGTGCAACTGATGGTAATGGCCATACAACAGGTCTTACAAACGGCGGCTTATCCACTACTGATGGTACGAACACAACAACCGTAGCGCCAACAGGTATTACTGCCACTGATGGTACCAACACTGTTAAATTAAATGGTTCTGGTATTGATGCTGGTAATACAGAAATTAAGAACGTTGGTAAAGCAACTACCGATGATGCTGCTGTTAATAAGAAACAAATGGATGATGCCATTACTAAAGCTACTGCGGATGCAACTCATGAATTTGGTGGTGATGATGCTACTGTTGTAAGTCGTAAACATGGTGAAAAACTCACGATTAAAGGTGGTGCAACTACTACTGATGCAGATTTAACATCGGGCAATATCGCGGTAATTGGTGATGCTACAAATGGTGCTTTGAATATTAAACTTGCAAAAGCGTTAACAGGTTTAACATCTGCTACGTTCAAAGATGCATCCGGTAATACTACTATGGTGACAGGTGGTTCTACTACGATTGCAGATACATCTGGTAATACCCAAACATTGGCTCCAACGAAATCTGAAATTAAGGATAACAATGGTGTATCCACTGTTACTACAAAAGATGGTGTAACAGCTAAAGATGCTAGTGGCAATACAACATCTTTAACTAAAGGTGGTGTTAATGCGACTGACGGCAATGGTAACACTACATCCTTAACGAATACAGGAGTAAGTGCAACCGATGGCAATGGTCATACAACAGGTCTTACAAACGGCGGCTTATCCACTACTGATGGTACGAACACAACAACCGTAGCACCAACAGGCATGACTGCTACTGATGGTTCTCATACTGTTAAGGTAGAGGGATCTGGTATCGATGCTGGTAATACAGAAATTAAGCATATTGCTGCCGGTACTTCTGCCGATTCCGCGGTAAACAAAGGTCAAATGGATGACGCTATTACTAAAGCTACTGCGGATGCAACTCATGAATTTGCTGGGGATACAGGTAGTAATTCTGTTCGTAAACATGGTGAAGTATTGTCTATCAAAGGTGGCGTAACCGATACTAATAAACTTTCAGATAATAATATTGGGGTTATATCTGATGGAGCAGGTACATTAAATGTTAAATTATCTAAAAATTTAACAGGTTTAACATCTGCTACATTTACAGATGGATCCGGCAATACACAAACCATAACAGGTGCATCCTCTACTATTACAGATGGCAGTGGTAACACAACTGCTATGACTAAAGGTGGTTTATCCACTACTGACGGTACAAACATAACGACAGTAGCACCAACTGGTGTCACTGCCACTGATGGCACTAACATTGTTAAGTTGAATGGCTCCGGTATCGATGCTGGTAATACACAAATTAAGAATGTTGGTAAAGCCACTAGCGATGATGCTGCTGTTAATAAGAAACAAATGGATGAGGCTGTGAAGGCAGCTTCTGATGCAACCAAAGCATTGGGCAATAATACGATTACCCTTGGTGATGATTCCGGTTCTACAACAACAGCAAAGACACTAAATACAACTGGTGGCATTCAATTCAATATTAAGGGGCAAACTGGAACCGATGCCTTGATTATAACTTCTGCTAGTGGTGATGATGTAACCATTACACCAACCGCTAAATTGACAGCAGCTGTGACAGCAGCTGAAAAATCTGCTGATAAAGACTTGTCCAACTTGTCTGCTGCGGGGAATACGCATATTCAAGATTTGGCTAAATCTGCGGCATCTTGGAACGTCCAAACCAATGGTAAAGATACTACAGCAGTAGTTGGTGGTGATACAGTCAACTTTATTAATGGCGATAATATTGCTATTACGAATACAGGTCATGCGATTACGATTGGCACTGCTAAGAATGTATCCTTTGATAAAGTGACTGTTGGTGGTATGACCCTTGATAAAAATGGCATCTTGTCAGGTATATCATCTATCACTGGTAGTGGTACTGGAGCGCCAACGATGACTTTCAACAGTCAAAATGGCAATACCCCAGCCAATGTGTCCATTAATTCTAATTTGGATATGGGCGGCCATCGCATTACCGGTGTAGGACCTGCGGAAAAACCAACCGATGCGGTAAATAAACAACAAGTGGATCAAGCCCTTCGTGGACTTACGGGTATGGCAGACAATGCAGCAAGACAATATGCTAGTAAGGCTGGCGCCAATGCAGCCGCTTTAGCAGCATTGAAGCCAATTCAATATGATCCATTAGAGCCAACACAAATCATGGCTGGTGTGGGTAATTACAAGTCCCAAACTGCTGTGGCACTCGGTATGGCGCATTACACCAATGAAAATACGATGTTCAACATCGGTGTATCCCTCGATAGCCATGACAACATGGTCAACGCTGGTGTAACTCATAAATTTGGCTATAGCCCTGAAAAGAAAGCTATTCCAGATCGCTATAAAGGTGGTCCAATTAGCTCCATCTATGTAATGCAAGATGAAATGCAAGCCTTGTTGGCCAAAGACCAAGAAAAGGATGCTGTAATCTCCAAACAGGCTAGTGAAATTGATACACTTCGCCAACAAAATGAAGATATGCAACGTAAAATTGATATGATTCTTGCTAAATTACAATAATAGTATGGTATAAGACATACAATAAAAGCGGATAGTGAGTCCTAGGATTCACTATCCGCTTTTGCTCGTTCTACAAACTGTGGTACAATTTTTATCTGTTTATGATAATATATAGGCAATAGACAGTAAGTAGACAGTAGATAGACAGTAGATAGACAGTAAGCAGTAAAAACTAGTATAGTATTGTAGTATAAATTAAAATAATTTTAAAAATATACAATATCTTGTAGTTTTGTTTTGAAAAATGAATATATAATGAATAGACAGTAGATAGACAGTAGATAGACAGTAAGGGAAGTTCTTGTTAGCATTAGATTGATAATAAGAGTTTAAAATACAAACACAAAGAGGCTGTAACAGAATGTGGTTTTACCGCACTCTAGTTACAGCCCCTTTTTTATGTCTATATACTTATTTTCTAAAGAACCCCAATACTCGTAAATGACGCAATATTTCATCTAAATATTGTTCCGATGGAACGCGGTACTGTTGACCATCCTTCGTTGTCCGTTCGACGGTCACATTCACATCTAGATTTTCTATGAGTTTTTCTTTTGTAGTTGGCGTTGTTAAGAGGCGCATAATGTATAACACGCCATGCTCCACGTCATAGTCGATTTGATTATACATGTTTGCCGTCGTCATGTACCGATTGCCATCCTTTTCGATGAGGGTTGCAATATAGTCGATGAACCGCTGAGGAACGTAGGTTTCGTTTTCCTTGAACGGTAGGTGTTCATAGCGTTCACCAAAGGTATAGAGTTGGCCGATGACAACGAGCAAGAACAAGCGAGTATAAAGCTTATCCATATCGATGTCATAGCCCGGATACTGATGTTCAATATGATCGACCACATCTTGTACAGAGAACGGTAATCTCGTATCCATCATTTCCTTAATAGCGATGTGTACCGTATCCGTCCATTCCGGTGGAACACCCAAATCTGTATCTAAGGTGATGAGGAAATAGAGTCCATCCAATATGTCCTTGGTTACCGTTTCATTTTGCGTAATCTTGGCCGCGTTGGATTGTTTCGTTAACAACGACATACGGAACTGTGTATCATACACGTAATCAAAGTACTGTTCCTTATCCACGCGGTTATCTTGGGCTAACTTTTTAATATTCGTCACAGTCGCATCCGGTAACCACGTAATAAAGGAGCGCTGCATACATTCATCGCCCACATAGGCACAACCTTGAGATTCAGCCCGTTTCACAAACTCCGATACATACACCGGATCGTTAATGGACTCTAAATACTCATGGCCCACGTAATAATCATTGGCCTTAAGGACACGATCAATATTAGGAATCTTGTAACTCGATTTCATGCGGGACCGTTCATCCAACTTCATCGTTTCCTGAATGAGCTGCAACACCTGTTTCGTATACGCCGTACGATCCTGTAGGGACGTTGTTGGCGCATGTTTTTCCGAATACAGCATAATATCCCGCAATTGTTCTAACCGTTTCCACCCCGGATACGTATTATATGACACATACGCAATGCCTCGGTCCGATAGATTGCGATTACAAATGCTGAGAATTTTGTCTTTCACCATGTCCGGTACCCACGACCAAATGCCGTGCACGATGATGTAATCAAAGGTGCCGAAATCGTCGTCGATGTCCATGATGTTTTTCTCTAGCAACGTAATATTCGTGAGACCCATGGATTCGATTAATTCCTTGCCGTGCTCAATCTGCACGCCCGATAAATCGATGCCCGTGAAAGTAGTCTCTGGATAGTACAGCGCTTGTGGGATGATGTTGCCCCCGCATGACGAACCTAGCTCTAATACGCGTGCCCCTTTGAGTGGTGCTGGTGAAAGCCCATATAACCGACCGCGGGCTTGCAGTGAATTGATGTTGGTGTTGGAAAACGCCTTAGATACATAGAGAAAATTGTCATACGATTCTTTCAATTCCTCAATCTTCTCTTGCACCACCTCATTAATAGGTGGCTGTATGGTGTTTGATTTTTTTGAGGACTTATCGTTTGCAGATGGTTTATCTTGCTTCGCATCTGCCTTGGAAATAGATTGTTTGCTCATGTGTATACCTTTCAATAAGACAAATAATTATACTTTTACGTTTCTAAAGAATCTTAAGACTTGTAAGTTATACCTATGTATTTCTGAAGAATCCTAATAGTTGTAGGCGTGATAGGACATCCTCCAAGTACTGACTTGAAGAAATGCGATAGGGCTGTCCCTCGTCGTTGGTCCGTGTGATGACCATGTTTTGGTCAAGCTGCTTTAGTACAGCCTCTCGTGTCGTTGGCTTTTGTAACAGCCGCATCGTATATAGGACTCCGTTATCAATATAACTATCAAGTTGATTGTACATATTGGCCAGCGTTATATACTGCTTGCCACCATCTTCAATAAGGGCTGAAACATATTTGATAAATGGTTCTGGTATATACGACTTGTTGTCTGTAAATGGTGTATGTTCACAACGCTCGCCGTAAGCATTTAAATGACCGATGACAATGAGCGCTAATAGGCGGGTGTAGAGTTGGGTTGTATTAATCGTATAACCAGGATGCCCTGCTTTCACGTAATCTAGTATATCCGTCACCGTGAATGGCAGTTGTTTGTTTCGTAGTTCCTCGATGGCCGTATATAATACATTATTCGTATCCGCTAAGATATTAGGCACATCTTGTAAGGACGTTAGGAAATATAGGCTATCGAATGTGCTGGCGAGCACCTTTTCATTTCGAGTGATTCGATTCTCGTTACACCCTTTCGTTAGGAGGGACATGCGAAATTGTGTGTCATACACATAATCATAGTATTGCTCTTTCGCTATATAATCATCTTGCGCGAGCATCTTAATGCCATTTTGTATATCCGCATATAACCAACTGATAAATGAACTCTGTAAATTTTCATCTCCTATATAGGCACAACCTTGAGCGTGGGCACGCTGTATAAAATCCGATACATACACGGGATCATTAATGGATTCTAAATATTCATGACCTATATAATAATCGTCAGCCTTTAGAACATGGTCTATGTCTTTAATCTTATAGGCGCCCTTTTGATTGGTGGAAGGGCTCTTTTTTATGAGGTTTTGAATCTGTTGTAATACCTTTTTAGTGTACACCGTACGATCTAGTAGTGTATCACTGGGAGCACCTATTTCTGAGTAAAGCATAATTTCCCGTAACTGTTCTAGGCGCTTCCAGCCAGGATAGGTGTTGTACGAAACAAAGGCAATGCCCTCTTCCGATAGATTGCGATTACAAATGCTGAGAATTTTGTCTTTCACCATGTCCGGTACCCATGACCAAATGCCGTGGACGATGATGTAATCAAAGGTGCCAAAATCGTCGTCGATGTCCATGATATTTTTCTCTAGCAACGTAATATTCGTGAGCCCCATGGATTCGATTAATACCTTGCCGTGCTCAATCTGTACGCCCGATAAATCGATGCCTGTGAAAGTAGTCTCTGGATAGTACAGCGCCTGCGGGATGATATTGCCCCCACACGATGAACCCAATTCCAACACGCGCGCCCCCTTAAGTGGTGCTGGTGAAAGTCCGTATAACCGGCCACGGGCTTGTAGTGAATTGATATTGGTGTTGGGAAATGCCTTCGATACATAGATAACCGTATTATACGATTCCTTTAAATCTTCCAGCGTTTCTCGGAACTCACCGTTTATAGTCCCCATGATAAACCTCCCCTACATCGTGATATGTATGTGTTTAGTATAGCATAGACCCCAAAAATATCGTACAGGTGATGGTGCAAAATGAGTGTATAAGAATACGTAAAAGTATAATTATCATTAACAAATATTAGAGAAAAAATAGGGGGGGAAAAGAGTTTATAAATCATTCATAAAACTTTCATAAAGCGATATCGAAAATATTGAAAACATGAATAGGAGATGATAAACTCAATAATATATACTATTTTGGTATTATTCTTAGAATATGTATTCTGTATGTGTACTAGAGTGTATAAATATATTTGAGAGGAAGATGATAAGGAGGGGTTACTATTAACATAGGTATTACCTTTTTTTGGGGCGCATCGTACAACCATATTTGGTCCAATGGGGCGGGCCAAAATATGGCGTTTTTAAAACAGTGCCTAGAGCAAATCGAAGGCGTTGACAAGGTATATTTTGTATACTGGCGCAATGATAAGGCCACCATATCGGATAATATGCGCTTAGATTTGATGAACATCGATATCTACGAGGTGGAAGAGGTCGTAGAAACAACGGACATCTTAATCGAAGGCACATTGACCTTGGAACCAGAAATTGAAAAGAAATTCCGGAAACATGGTGCTAAAATCGTGTCCTATCGGATGGGCAACGATTTTGTATGGGATATGGAAAAAATGGTACATAATTTGCCGAACGCTCGTGCATTTAATGGTGCCCAATATGATGCGGTGTGGATGATACCACAGGTAGTCAAAACAAATCGTTGCTATTTAGAAATCATCACACGCGCTCCTGTGTATGAAGTCCCACATTTGTGGTCTCCACTCTTCTTAGATGAAATGGCGAAGAACGTTAAGGAACCTTTCAAATTTGGCTATGAACCTGGAACAATGGAGAAGAATGGGGCCCGCGTTTCCGTTATGGAACCGAACATATCCATATCTAAGAATTGCATGATGCCCGTTCTGATTGGGGAAGAGGCGTATCGGAATCATCCGGAATTGGTGAAACACATCTATCTGTGTAATACCTTTGATAAAAAGGATGATAAACCACTGCATGATTTCATCGGTTTTACATCGGCCGTTAAGGATGGCATCATGTCTGTTGAGACGCGGCATATTACGCCTCTATTCTTGGCAGAATATACGGATCTGCTCTTGTCCTTCCAATGGGAACTAGCCTTGAACTATATGTACTATGAAGCCCTATATGGCAACTATCCATTAGTACATAATTCTCCTATGCTGAAAGCTCATTGCGTAGGTTTTTATTATGATTACTTTGATGCATATGATGGTGAACGTCAGCTAATCAATGCTATCAAATCCTACGATGCTGATTTTGATACGCACGTAAAACGTAATAAGGAATTAATCGAATTCCTTTCACCATTCAATCCAGAAAACATTAGAAAACATCAAATTTTAATTGAAAAGTTAGGAGTCAAATAACACATGAACAAGATTTTTAAAGTCATTTGGTCTAAATCAAAACAGTGCTATGTAGTAGTATCTGAAATGGCTAAGAATACAACAGGTAAAAAGAAAATTGTAGTGGCTGGTATTTTGGCAAGTTTAGCAGTATCAACCCCTTTGCAGGATGTATCTGCTGTAAACGGACCAGGTGCTCGTGGCGGTTGGTCTCAAGCTCAATCTGGTACTGCATTTAATGCCACAGAAGGTTTAGTTGTTGGTCCTAGTATGCCAGGTGCTTTTGACCAAACTACAAGAGCAAAGGGTAATGTTGCAACCGTAGCCATTGGTGCACATAGTGAAGCATATGGAAGTTCATCAGTTGCTATGGGTGGTGGTACTGCTTATGGTGATAAAGCAGGTACAGCAGGTAATGTTACTGATCAAGGTGGTGCTGTAGCTCTTGGCTGGGTAACGGCTAAAGGTAATCGTGCTGTTGCTTTAGGTGGTATAAATACTACCTCGGCTACTGGTGATAATTCTTTTGCAACCAGTGGTGGTGTGGCGGATGGTGATAATGCTTCTGCACTCAATGGTAGCCAAGCGACAGGTGATAATTCCTTTGCAGCTGCTGGTGGTGTAGCAAATGGTACTACTAACATCGCTATTGGTAAAAGTGCAAATGCTGGTGGTACAGCAGGTAAAACGGGTGCTGTAGCTATCGGTGATAGTGCATCTGCTAGTGGTACAGCAACTGTAGCAGTAGGTAAAAGGGCACAAGCCGATTTAGACAATGATAATGCTTTTGGTAACTCTGTCCATGCAAATGCTGGTGGCGCTACTGCAGTAGGTTATATAGTAAATACAACTGGCAACCAAGCATTTGGTGGTGGTTCAAATACAAATGTAAGTGGCCCTGCAGCTGTAGGCATTGGGTATATGTCTCAAGTTGATGGTAACCGTGCTGTAGGCATCGGTAGTGAATTAAGTGGCACAAAAAATACAGCATCTGGTGATTACTCCGTAGCTATTGGTGCTGCTGCTCAAGGTACAGCAGCTAGTGCTACTGCTATTGGTAAACAAGCTAATGCATCTAAGGATAATGCATTAGCCATTGGGACGGGGGCAGCAGCATCTGAAAGCTCTGCCACTGCTATCGGTAATGGCGCTGTAGCTAATAAAACAAATACAGTAGCCCTTGGTAATGGTACAAATGCTACTGGTGCAAGTGCTATCGCCATCGGTGATGCTGTAACTGCTACCTCTACAGCCGCTACTAGTATTGGTAGTAATGGTACAAAGGCGACTGCATATGGTGCCACTGCTATCGGTCGAAATGCAAAAGTTTACGGCTGAGAAATCTGTAGCATTAGGTTTTGACCTTAATGTTGCTCATTCTGGATCTACCCTTGTAGGTTATAATTCTAATATCCTTGCTAACCAAGCAACAGGTATTGGTTCTACCATTAATATTGACAGCACAGCCCAATACGCAACAGGTATTGGCTACCAAGTTGATGTAACTGGTAAAAATGCTGTTGCTATCGGTTCTAGTGATGATTCTGGTACACATACAGCAGCGAAAGCGAAAGATGCTATCGCTATTGGTACAGCAACGGTAACTACTGCAGAAGGTGCTACTGCTATTGGTAAGAAAGCAAGCGCAAGTAAAGCTGATGCGATTGCATTCGGTACAAGTGCAACAGCATCTGAAAGTAATGCCGTAGCAATCGGTAAAAATACAACAGCTTCTGGTCTTGATTCTGTTGCTATTGGCGGTGAAACAAATGCAGCTGATGCGGCTAAGGCAACAGGTTCTAAATCTATTGCTGTGGGCGCTAAATCGGCAGCATCTGGTCAATCTGCTATCGCATTAGGTGATACAGCTGTGGCTAGTGGTCTTAACGGTGTCGCACTTGGTGTAGAAACAACTTCTAGCCTAGATAGTGCTGTAGCAATCGGTAATAAAGTTACCGGTAGCGGTAAATACTCCGTAGCTCTTGGTTATTCTACAAGTGCATCTGCAGAAGGCGCATTAGCACTTGGTGATTCCACATCCGCTAGTGGTGAACATGGTCTTGCTCTTGGTACATTGGCAGCTGCTTCTAATACAAATACAATTGCCGCAGGTCACTCCAGTGTGGCTAGTGGGCTAGCAGCTACAGCAATTGGTCTTTCAGCGAAAGCACAATCTGCTGGTACCATTGCTCTTGGCCGTCAAGCTGTTATTGACAATCAATCTGCTAGCAGTATGGCATTAGGTGATGGTGCTTCGATTACAAAAGCTACCTATGCGACAGCTCTTGGTGCTGGCGCTAAGGCTAACAACTACCATGCCGTAGCATTAGGTGCAGATTCCGAAACAGCAGACAAAGTAAGCACAGCGACTATGTCTATTAATAATACATCCTATACATTAGCTGGTGGCACTGCAGATAGCACAATTTCCGTTGGTTCTGGTACAGTGAAACGTACTATTACGAATGTGGCAGCAGGTCGTGTATCCGCTACATCTACAGATGCTGTCAACGGTTCTCAACTTCATGCAGTTGTACAAGCTGTTGAAAGCAATGCAACAGCTATTACTAGTGTATCTACTGCAGCTAGTAATGCACTTACAGCTGCAAACTCTGCAGTAACAAAAGCAGATGCAGCTGTATCCACGGCTAACTCTACAGCAGCAGGCTATAACGCAGCAAAAGCTGCCATCTCTAGCTCTGCAGCGGCAGCAGAAGCAGCAGCGACTAGAGCGTCTACAAGTGCGACTGCAGCCGCAACAAGTGCATCCAATGCTGCAACATCTGCTTCAAATGCAGCTACATCTGAATCTAATGCAGCTGACAGTGCAACTTTAGCAACAAATAAAGCGGCAGCAGCAGCAACAAGTGCGTCCAATGCTGCAACATACGAATCTAATGCTGCAACAAGTGCATCAAACGCAGCTACATCTGCTTCCAATGCAGCTACATCCGAATCAAATGCAGCGACATCTGCTTCGAACGCAGCTGACAGTGCAACTTTAGCAACAAATAAAGCGGCAGCAGCAGCAACAAGTGCGTCCAATGCAGCAACATCTGAATCTAATGCAGCAACTAGTGCTTCCAATGCGGCAACTAGCGCATCCAATGCAGCAACATCTGCATCCAATGCAGCTACAAGTGCATCTAATGCGGCTACATCTGAATCCAATGCAGCTACTAGTGCATCTAATGCAGCAACTAGTGCTTCCAATGCGGCAACTAGCGCATCTAACGCAGCTACATCTGCGTCCAATGCGGCAACATCTGAATCAAACGCTGCAACAAGCGCATCTAACGCAGCAACATCTGCGTCCAATGCCGCAACATCTGAATCCAATGCAGCTACTAGCGCATCTAATGCAGCAACTAGCGAGTCTAATGCAGCTACTAGTGCATCTAATGCAGCAACAAGCGCATCCAATGCGGCTACATCTGCATCCAATGCAGCAACTTCTGAATCTAATGCGGCAACAAGCGCATCTAATGCAGCAACAAGTGCTTCCAATGCGGCAACTAGCGCATCTAATGCAGCGACATCTGAATCCAATGCAGCTACTAGTGCATCCAATGCAGCTACAAGTGCATCTAATGCCGCAACTAGCGAGTCTAATGCAGCAACTAGTGCATCTAATGCTGCTACAAGTGCATCTAACGCAGCTACAAGCGCATCTAATGCGGCTACATCTGAATCTAACGCTGCAACAAGTGCATCTAACGCGGCTACATCTGCATCTAATGCAGCAACATCTGAATCCAACGCTGCTACTAGTGCATCTAATGCGGCAACTAGCGCATCTAATGCTGCTACATCCGAATCTAACGCAGCTACAAGCGCATCTAACGCAGCAACATCTGCGTCCAATGCGGCAACATCTGAATCTAATGCAGCTACAAGCGCATCCAATGCAGCAACAAGTGCATCTAACGCAGCAACATCTGCGTCCAATGCGGCAACATCTGAATCTAATGCAGCAACAAGTGCATCCAATGCAGCAACTAGTGCATCCAACGCAGCAACATCTGAATCTAACGCTGCAACAAGTGCATCTAACGCGGCTACATCTGAATCCAATGCAGCTACTAGTGCATCCAACGCAGCAACTAGCGCATCCAATGCGGCTACATCTGAATCTAACGCAGCAACAAGTGCGTCCAATGCGGCAACTAGTGCATCTAACGCAGCTACATCTGCATCCAATGCAGCTACATCTGAATCCAACGCAGCTACTAGTGCATCTAATGCGGCAACAAGCGCATCCAATGCGGCTACATCTGAATCCAATGCAGCTACTAGTGCATCCAATGCAGCTACTAGTGCATCTAACGCAGCAACTTCTGAATCTAATGCAGCTACTAGTGCATCCAATGCAGCTACAAGCGCATCTAATGCGGCTACATCTGAATCCAATGCAGCAAGCTCCGCATCAGCAGCATCTACTGCAGCATCTACAGCTACAGCAACTGCAGCAGCATTAACTAACTCTGGTATTACTCCAGGTACAAGAAATGGTGCAGGTTCCATGGCAATTGGTGATGGTTCCCAAGCTAATGGAGAAAATGCAACTGCTATTGGTACAAATGCAAAAGCTCTTGCAAAAGATGCAACCGCATTGGGTGCCAACTCTCAAGCACTTGGTCAAAACTCTGTAGCCCTTGGTGCTGGTTCTATAGCTGATCGTCCTAATACGGTAAGTGTTGGCTCTAAAGGCAATGAACGCACTATCACAAACGTAGCACCAGGTAAAATCTCTGCAGATTCTACTGATGCTGTTAATGGCAGCCAATTGTATGACATCCAATCTAATACACTTTCACAAATCGATGCAACAAACGTACGCGTTGACCGTGTAGGTGCAATGAGTGCAGCAATGTCCTCCTTGAAACCTTACTTTGTAGACGGCACTGAAAAAGGTCAAGTTATGGCTGGTGTTGGTGCATACCATGGTGAAAAAGCATTAGCTCTTGGTTACGGTTATGCTCCTAACGATCGCGTGTTCTTGAACGCATCCGTAGGTATCGCTAAATCTGAACAAATGTATGGTTTAGGTGCTACATGGCGTATTGGTGCTGGTGAAAGCCTCGTTAAGAAAAATAATCAAGCTATGCAAAATCTTCAAGAGGAAAACGATCAACTTCAAGATCGCGTAGAAAAACTTGAACAATTAGTGAATGCATTATTAGCTGAAAAAAGCAAATAATCCACTAACAATCGAATAACGATACCCTTACTATCGTGACCCTGTAGCCAACCTCCCCTTTTTAGGCTACATGATAGACATAAAAACAGCAGATAGCTGGCTATCCCTCAGCCAACTATCTGCTGTTTTTTATACTTTCATAATAAGCATAGATAATGATAATTGCATAATCTATTTGGTTGATTTACAATGATGATACAAGTACTTTATATAGAAAGGGAGTGATGATTTGTTAATTGACTTTACATTTTCTAATGTACGTTCATTTAAGGATAAGGTAACCTTTTCTATGGAGACTGGTGAAGGTATTACCGTCTATAGTAAAGAGAATACCATTCAACATGATACTGTAGATGCTGTTAAGTCAGCATTTATATTTGGTGGTAATGCATCAGGTAAAACCAATTTATTACGTGCTCTTATGTTACTTAGGATTGTTGTCCTACATGGAACGCTGTCAGAAATTAATCAATTGCCTATAGATACGTATGCTCATGGTAATGATAATACGTATTTTAACATTCGATTTATAAAAAACGATAAACAATTTACGTATACCATAGAATATAATGAGGATTTCGTAGTAGAAGAATCCTTAGTTGTTGACGGTAACATATTATTTAGTCGAGATACAGAACATGTACAGATGCCGGAATCGATTGTATCATTAGAATCTTCGCTGCGCAGAAATCAACCTTTATTATATTTTGCTCAAAGTAATAATGTATCATTGGCAAAAGAAGCTTATGAATGGTTTGCGTTAGATATTTTGTCACCTAGCCTACCGACTAGTAGTATGGATAGTAGAAAAGCATTGCGTGCATTACATGATAATCCACAATTAAAGGATGATGTATTGTATTTCCTTAGGGCTGCTGATTTTAATATACGAGATATTAAAACAGAACTTATTCAGATTCCAAATGAACAAAATATTGACACATCTAAGTCTGTGCTATTAGTCAAATGTGAACATGAAGGTACTAATGGAGAAACTTTTAGTATTGAATACGAAGCTGAAAGTATCGGTACCCGTATTTTTTTGATGCTGGCATTAGCAATTTTGCAACGTGATAATCATGGTAAGCTATTTCTTATTGATGAATTTGATCGATCGTTACATCCTAAATTAGTGACTATTTTATTAAAAATCTTTAACGAATGGAATACAACTGAATCCCAACTGATTGCAACTACTCATGATAATGATATTTTAGACTATGCATTGCGAACGGACCAAATATGGTTTGTAGATAAAAATTATTATGGGATTTCAGAATTACACAGTGCTTTTGATTTCAATGAACTAGATATACGAGAAATTAAGAAAAACTACCAAGATGGTGTGTATGGTGGTAATCAAATTGTTAGTGATGCGTTGATGAAAGATATTATAGGGTCCGTTTAGTGTATGGGAGGTATTTCATATGGCACGTCAAACGGAAGGTATACCTAAAAAATTTAAAAATCTTTTTATTGTTGATGGTATTACTGAAGAAAAATACTTTAATGCTATTTTTCAACGATATAAATTGTCTGCGACAGAGGTCAAACGTATATCTAATAGTGGTAATATGGCCGTTATTCAAGGCCTGAGTGAAGCACATGGCAAGGAAGAGGCCGAAGGAAAAACTTATGATTACTACTATATTGTTATTGATAGAGATGAATTAACTGAATCTGATTATGATAAAATCTGTAGAGATTTAGCATCTCAGCCTAATGTACAATTAGTGTTTTCTAATATAGCTTTTGAAGTATGGTTATTAGCTCATTATGATACTATGACAGCACGACCTGTTGATCAATTAAAAGACAGAGAGGATTTAAAGAGAGTATTAGGAAAGAAATTAGGTGTTAAATATAAAAAAGGGGATACTAAACAATTATATAAAATTATGGCTCATAGTAATCACTCAATTGAGTTACCATTAAAAAACACTAAGAATATTAGTAGGATCAATATGGCATATCAATGTACTAATGTAGGTGTTATATTAAGTCAAGTTATAGGTTAGTTGTTATAAAGTTCATGAACAAAAATTTCATAATCCCTAAAAATCGTCCCGTATGGGGCGATTTTTTCGTTTATGCTTTCATAATAAGCATAGATCATGATAATTGCATAATCTATTTGGTTGATTTACAATGAGAGTAAAATTCATGATGGGCTATTATCACGAGTTTCACTTCAAGAGAAGCAAATTGCTTATACTGACATAGCAAATGAAGATATTTTGTCAAAACGAACCGAAAAAGGCCTAGATCAGTGTGTACCTTTTCATTTTCATACACATACTGAATTTGATGTTGCTGTTCAAAAACAACGTCGATTAGAGGGGCCGTACATTTATTTAGCAGTAAATCGAAGTGTTGCAAGAGATAAAAAATTTAAGATTATTCTTCGTCATCCTATTTCTAGTGGTTCTGAGATAAAGATCTTGGAATATGATGAGGGATTTTCTCAAATTAACTGGGATGTGATGAATACACCTAAAGGAAATCCGCCTAATCCAAATTATGATGGTCATGTACGTATGGCAGAGTGTATTTCACCGTATTGTGATGTACCGTTTAATGATATTTATACGATTTTTGTACCAAATGAAGATGTCAAAAATCAAGTAGAACTGTTGGTAAAGAGCTATAGTACACAAGTACGTGTATCACCATCTTTATTCACTAAGTAGGAAAGAATTATGATTACATTTGTTAATACAAATATATTTACCTCGCCCGCACAAGCGTTAGTCAACACTGTAAATTGCGAGGGGTATATGGGAAAGGGATTGGCCTATCAATTCAAGCTCATGTATCCAGAAATGAATAAAGACTATGTTAATGCTTGTAAACGAGGCGATGTAGTTATTGGACGCATGCATACATATCAAACTGATGATAAGCTGATTATTAATTTCCCAACTAAAAATCAATGGCGTAAGCCATCTAAAATGGAATATATACAACAAGGTATGGAAGACTTGATTCGTATTATAAAGAAGCGAAAGATTAAATCTATTGCTATTCCGCCATTAGGTAGTGGTAATGGCGGATTAGACTGGAGTGATGTCAGAGATGTATTGATGACTGCACTAGAGTCTGTACAAGATATAGATATCTATATTCATGAGCCTGGAAATTTTGCTTCTAATAAAGCTAAACATAAACCTAAGCTATCATTAGCAGCGTTATTGCTATTAGATATAAAACGAGGGTTGCGGACTGGATTTTTTAATCAAATTACGTTACAAAAAACAGCTTTTTTTATGAATATGAAGCTAACTAAACCATATTTCCATTTTAAAAAATATAAATTTGGTCCTTATGATTACTCCATAGATATCATTAGCCGTAATATTAAGGAATATGTAGAATATCACTCTATACAAGATGTAGAGACAGCCTATCAATCTGTGAAAAATGAAATTATTAGTAAAAGAGTTAATGATGCTTATGAGTCTATGCAAAAGCCTTTGGAACAAGCTATTGCATTTGTGAATAGTTTAGCCTCGGTTGAACAAGTAGAATGTGTGGCTACTGTTTTGTTTATCATCCAACAAGCTGATGGTATGACAGAACAAGAGATTATTAATCAATTTAAAGCATGGTCTCAACGTAAAGCTGAAAAATTTACTATTGCCGAAATAAAGGATAGTATAGAGTTATTATTAGACTCTGGATATATTGAAGAAACGTTGGTGGGCTATGCTCGTATTGTGGCATAGTACATTAGTTTCTGTGTAATGAGCATGAAGCGCTTATTCATGAACAAAATTTCATAATCCCTAAAAATCGTCCCGTATGGGGCGATTTTTTCGTTTATGCTTTCATAATAAGCAGTGATAATTGCATAATCTATTTGGTTGATTTAGTATAGTCCTATTTGCCATAAATAAGTCTATTTACACTGAAATGAGAAATTTACGTATTTTCTTGTAAATAATGAGGGGCGGTAGTATACTTAAATAAGAGGAGATTTAATTATGCTTATACAATTTTCATATAAAAACTTTAAATCATTTCGTGATGAAGCTATTTTAGATATGACGGCCACACGTGGAAAAGAGTTTGAAGAACATATTATAAAAAAGGGAAACGAAAAAATACTTCCTTTAGCAGCCATTTTTGGGGCTAATGCGAGTGGCAAATCAAACGTATTTTATGCCTTTCAATATATGACAGACTACGTTAAGTATTCATTTGGTTTTGGCGATGATACATTAGAACAATCGCAGATGAAGGTGACTCCATTTTTATTTGACCTAAACTCACCTCATGATGTATCGACCTTTGAAGTCTACCTTACATTACCAAATGATGATAGTGAAAAAGTATATACCTATGGATTTACTGTTAATGAAAGCGGTATTGTGGAAGAATGGTTACTGTGTCGCGCTAAAACGATGAGGAAGGCTAAAACAATTTTTTATCGTAATGAAGAAAAAGGTGTACCAAAATTATCTGGACTATCTGATGGAGAAAAAAATAATCTTACCTTATCATTAGATAAAAGGGCTCTTATTATTTCATTAGGTGCAAAACTTAAAATTAATATATGCCAATCAATAAGGGATTGGTTCATAAATAATAGATTGTCTAATTTTGCTAATTCTGTTGAATCCGCTAAAAAATATCGTTATTTACCACGAGGTTTTACTTCAGACATAAAAATACAACAAGATTTAGTTACCTATCTATCTACATTTGATACTAGTATAAAGGGATTTAAGGTAGAACGTATGGATGAAGATAGAGATGGTAAACCTCGATTCAAAATCTACACAAAACACCAAGTCATTGGTACCAATTTATCACAATGGATATCTTTACAAGATGAATCGGCAGGTACATTAAAAATGTTCGCCTTATATCAAGAGATTCAAGATGCACTAGATAATGGCACCGTTTTATTTGTCGATGAATTGAATGCTCGTTTGCATCCTTTGTTATTACGCCATATACTACAACGCTTTTTAAATCAAGAAATGAATCAACATGGGGCACAACTTATTTTTACTTCTCATGATGTATCGAATATGACTAATGAACTATTACGTCGTGATGAAATATGGTTTGTTGAAAAGGACAAACATGGATTATCCTCTCTATATTCAATGGCAGAATATAAAGATGAGACAGGTGAAAGCTCGCGTAGAGATTTGAACTACATGAAAAACTATTTGTACGGTCGCTATGGAGGTATTCCCTATATTAATGATGGAGATAACAAATGAGTGAAGAAGGGCGTAATGGAAATCGGCGGAGAAGAGAACGAGTTGATAGATATAATTTGCGATTAGGTAACTATCTTATTATTACAGATGCAAAAAAAACAGAAAAACTCTATATGCAAGGCTTGAAAGATTCATTGCCTAAATCAGTTAGAAATCAATTACAAATTAAAGTAGTGACAGATATAGCTACAGATAAATTAGTAGAAAAAGCATGTAGTTTAAGAAGTAAAAGTTCCGTTTATTGTGATACTTGGATTGTTTTTGATCGCGATTTGGTACCTAATTTCGATAAGATAATTAAAGACGCTGAATCGAAAGGGATTCATGTCGCTTGGTCGAATCCATGTATTGAAATGTGGTTTTTTGCTTATTTTAAAAAAACTCCAAATATTTCGGATTCAACGACATGTATTAGGAAATTTAAAAACCTTTGCCGTTCTAAAATGAATAAGTATGAGTATCATAAAGAGGATAAAGCGATTTATAATAAGTTGATTCAATATGGTGATGAGGCACAAGCTATTAGTTACGCTAAAGCTCGATATAAAAGATTTAAAAATCCATCCAAAAAATGTGCAGAAATGGTGGGGGTTACTACTTTATATCAATTAGTAGAGGATATAAAAAGCAAAGATCTATCATAATTAGTTCCTGTGTTATGAGTATGAAACACTTATTCATGAACAAAATTTCATAATCTCTAAAAATCGTCCCGTATGGGGCGATTTTTTCGTTTTATATTATTTAGAATTGTTAATTTGTGCTGCCGGTCAAAAGATGACTAAAAAATAGAAATCCTTATTTTATGCAGATTGATGTCATATCGATGTATGTGAAAGTTATTAAAATGACATAGCAATAGTTTATAAGTAAAACTAATGCAAAAATCGATAAATGTTATAGTAAATCGAATTCTATGGAAATAGATAGTATGTATATAGAGAAAAATACCCATAAAATCAATAAAAATTGAGTTAAAATATAAAATATTTATAAATAAATGTAAAATAATAAAAATATGTGAGGGAAAAATGAAAAAACCATTTACAAGAGCATTTATATTTGTTATCTTATATATGACGCAAGATGAGGAATAAATGAAACCTGTGTTGCGCCTCGAATTTGGGGCTTTCACAAACATGGAAATACTCATCGAACAACATTGTAATAATAAGGATTATAATTGTGTCTTTTTTCAAAGGGGGTTCATAGATTCTATGAATAAGATTTTTAAGGTTGTTTGGAGCAAAACAAAAGAATGCTACATTGTAGTATCTGAAGTTGCGAAGAATAACAGTGGTAAGAAAAAAGTCCTTGCTAGCGTATTGGCAGCATTAGCTGTTGTTGGTGCAGGGGCTACTCAAGTAGATGCGGCAAGTTTTGGTGCCGGTGGCGGTAATGCGGCAGCTGATGCATCTATTTCTATTGGTGGTGGTTATTCTGGCCCTAAGACTGCGGCAAATGACAAATTTGCAATTGCCATTGGTGATAATGCTAGTGCTACTGGTAAAAGTTCAATTTCCATGGGCTATAAGGCAGAGACGAATGGACAGGTTTCAATTGCTATTGGTGAAGAATCGAAAGTCAAGAAAAGTGAAGGTACTGCAGTTGGCCCGGGCGCTGTTGTAGAAGAACGTTTTGGGGCAGCATTTGGCCATGAGGCTAAGGCGCAAAAAGAATATGCGACTGCTATTGGTTCTGGTGCGATTGGTAATGGATATGAATCACAGGCTATTGGTCGTCAGGCCGAAACAACTGGAATTCGTGCTGTTGCAGTTGGTACATTAGCACAGGCGAAAAATGATAATGCTATTGCAATTGGCAATAACTCTCTTGCGGATGGCACAAATTCTATTGCAATGGGCAAAAAGAATAAGGCTCATTCCTTTGATGCTATCGCCATCGGTAATAGCAATAACTCTCGTAGTTCTAGTGCTATTTCTATCGGTTCTGATAATACGGCTGATGTTGCTTATGGCTTGACTGATGCTCAATATGATGCATTGCCATATGATGTAAATAACCTTACTGATTCTAGTAAAACAGACCCACGTAAAGGGTTGACATCTGCTATTGCTATCGGTCGTTCTAATAAGGCTGCGAATGTTGAAACAGTTGCTATTGGTCGTGAAGTAAATGCAATGAAAACTGGTGCTATTGGCATGGGTTCTCGTATCAATGCAACTGGTGACTATGCTATCGCTATTGGTAACTCCTCTGGTGGTGGTACTGTTGAAGCCGGCGACTATGCTGTAGCCGTTGGTTTCAAAGCAAAAGCAACTGGTGGCCGTTCCATCGCTCAAGGTGGTGCTGCAACTGCAGCAGCTGACCGTTCCATTGCTATGGGTTTACGTTCAAATGTTCAAGATCAAAAGGCTTCTTCTACATACACTTACTCTGGTACAGGCGGTGCTGTAGTAGGTGGTGTTAATACAACTACTAAAACAATCCATAAAGGAACTGGTACTGCAACTGCAAATGATATTTATGATTCTGGTGATGAAATTGCTATCGGTACTAGTGCATCTGTAAGTGATGAATCTAATTCAGCAGTAGTAATCGGTAACGGTGCAAAAACAGAAGGTAATGCACATTACTCTGTAGTAGTTGGTAAAGGTTCTTATGCTAATGCTTCCGATGGTGTTGTAGTAGGTCAAGGTTCCTCTGTAAATGCTCGTGAAAGCATTGCCATCGGTCAGACTGCTAACGTATCTGGTACTGGTAATGTTCGTTCCCAAGCTATTGGTTTCGGTGCAACAGTTTCTGGTACAACTGCGTATGATGCATTAGCAATTGGTTCTGGTGCTCAAGTTACTGATGTAACATCTGGTGTAGCACTCGGTTCTGGCTCTGAAGTAAGTCGTAAAACAAGTGACACTAAAAGTATCGGTCTTAATACTAAATACGTAGATGGTACAAGAGTTCGTAATCGTTCATATGAAGCGACAGTTACTGCAGCAGGCGATAAATGGGATGATGGTGCTCAACTTGGTGCCGTTTCCGTTGGTAATGACAATCAAAAACGTCAAATCATCAACGTAGCAGCTGGTAACCAAGATACTGATGCTGTTAACGTAGCACAATTGAAAAACGTTGGCGTTCGTGTTGGTGGCGATACCAATACAGCTACAATTAATGGCCAAAAAGTTGCTGCAGATTTCCTTGCATACAACGGTCAATTGAACATTAAAGGCGATAACAACCGTGTTACAACTGTGTCTGAAAACGATACAAACGGCAAAGATGCTAACGTAAATGTTAAATTTGATTACGATGGCCTGGTGAAAGCTAAAACTGGTTCTGCAGTTACTGTAGATCAAAAAACAGATGCAGCTGGTAAAACATACTTTGAAATCGACGCTGCAGCAGCAAGCAAAACTGTATTAGCCGATGGTAAAAATACAACTGTAACTGGCGCAGGTACAACGGCTAGTCCGTATAAAGTAAATGTAGAAGGTGCTTTAACAGGTATCTCCTCCATTACAAACAACGGTGGCGGTAAAATCGAATTCACTACCGGTGGCACAACTATTTCCGGTGGCCCTGTTAATGTATCTAATAACAAAATTACAGGTGTTGATAAGGGTGATGTAAGTGCTACATCTACTGATGCAGTTAACGGTTCCCAATTATATGCTGTAAAAGCTGCTGAACGTCATATTGCGCCTACAACTGCTGGCCATGAATACACTGTTGATAGTAATGGCGATGTAACTATGACATACCTTGATGGTAATAATAACGCTGTTGCTAATGAAAAAGCAGTTATTAAAGGCATTGCTAAACAAGATCTTTCCAACATTAATGATGCTGGTAAGAAAGTTATCACTGGCCTTGGTACAATCGTAAAAGCTGGCGACAATGTCAATGTATCTGAAAGCTCTGATGCAACAACAGGTCAAAAAACATACACTGTAAATGCTGTAACTCCAGCTGTTTACACAAAAGCTGATGGTACAAAAGTGTACAAACGTCCAGATGGCACTTTCACAACAAATAGTAATCTTGCTGCTGGTAATAATGTAGACAAAGGTGATGTAATCACATCCTTCATGGATGGCAATGGCAACACAACTGGCGGTAACATGGTTATCAACAACGTTGGCTCCGCTATTAAAAACGCTGGTAATGCAGGTGATTCTTTCTTGACTAAGTTAGATGCTGCTAACACTGCAACTCCAAATGCAGCAGTAAACGTATCTGACTTGAAGAATACAGCTGATGGCTTGACTGATAAAGGCTTAAAATTTGACGCTAATGAAGGTGGCGTTAAAACAAATAAACTAGGTTCTACAGTAACAGTCAAAGGTACTGGCGCTTTATCTGCGGGTAAAGCATATGCTGATGAATACAGCACAGCTAATATTAGAACAAATATTGAACAAGGTTCTGATGGTAATACAACAATCAATGTTGGTTTAGCTAAAGCGTTGAAAGGTATTAACTCTATTTCTAATGGTAACTCCTCTATCACTCTTAACAGCAATCCAGGTGGCACTAATAATACACCTGCAGTAAGCATTACTGGTGGCAACTTATCCATGGGCAATAATAAGATTGTAAACTTGGCTCCTGGTACCAATGATACTGATGCTGTAAACTACAGCCAAATCAAAGGTTTGCGTACAGAAGTAAAACAAGGTGCAAATGTTACAGTTAGTAAGACACAAGGTACTGACGGTCACGATATCTACACAATCAGTGCGGCAGCAACTGGTGGTACAGCATCTTCCTGGAATATTAAATCCTCTGCAGACACTGCTAATGGTGGTGCTACAGCAACTGGTCATAATGCTAACGCTGTTAACATTTCCGACCAAAAAACTGTTGAAATGGTAGCAGGTAAAAACCTTACTGTTAAACAAGACACTACAACTGATGGTGCTAAAGTTGAATTCGCTCTATCTGATAACATCGTAGCTGGTAAAGATGGCGTGAATGGTAAAGATGGTTCTGTTGGTGCAACTGGTAAAGACGGTTCTTCCGTAGTTATCAATGGTGCAGACGGCTCTATCGGCATGACTGGTCCTAAAGGCCAAGACGGCAAAGATGGCATTAATGGCCGTGATGGTGCTAACATCTCCATGACATCTGCTAAAGGTGAACAAGTTCTTGTAAACCGCGATCCAGCTCATAGTGCTGATACTGACAAAGCTGAACGTATCGTATATGTTCCAAAAGATGCTAGTGGCAATCCTATTCAAGATGCTAATGGTAAGAACATCGTACGTGAAGTAGCCACTATGGACGATGGCTTGAAATTCGCTGGTGATGATGCACAAGGTACTGATAAGTCTAAAGTAATTGCTAAGAAACTTAACAATACTGTAGATATTATCGGTGGTGCCGATAAAGATAAATTGACTAACAACAACATCGGTGTTAATAACGACAACGGCAAGTTGAAAGTTCAATTGGCTAAGACTATCGATCTTACTAAAGATGGTTCTGTAACAACAGGTAATACCAAGGTAGATAACAGTGGTGTAACAATCACAGCGCCTACTGGTGGTGCAACAACTAACGTTACCTTGACTCAATCAGGTCTTGATAATGGCGGTAATAAGATTACTAATGTTAAAGCTGGTACAGATAACACTGATGCAGTTAACGTAAAACAATTAAAAGATACTGAAAAACATATCAAACCTGGTAGCTATGCTGTACAAAGCGATGGTTCTGTTACATTGAATTATCAAGATGGTAATAATAATGATTTAACAGAAACAGCTAAGATCACAGGCATTGCTAAACAAGATCTTTCCAACATCGATAATGCTGGTAAGAAAGTCATTACTGGTCTTGGCTCCATCGTTGAAGCTGGTGATAATGTAACTGTTACATCTACGGAAAATACTACAACAGGTCAAAAAACATACACTGTTAATGCTGTAACACCTGCAGTTTACACAACTCCAGATGGTGAAAAATTAACTAAAAAATCTGATGGTAAGTTCTACAAGGCGGATGGTTCCGAATATACTGGTGGGGATATCATTACATCCTTTGAAAATCCAAACGCTAACAGCATTCCGGCAGGTAAAAATAGTACAACTGATGGTGGCATGATTGTTAACAATATTGGTTCTGCTATTAAAAACCAAAATCCAACAATGCCTGCAGGTCAAACTGCTACATACTTGGATAAATTGAAAGCAGCTGCTGATGCTGGTTCTAATGTTAAGAATGCAGCAGTTAACGTATCCGACCTTCATAACACTGCTGAAGCATTGAAATCTAACGAATTGCATATTCGTCCAACTGTAACTAACCGTACAGGTGAAACTGTAAACCAAAATGCTGGTGGTACAGCTGAAAGCTATAAATATGATGCTGCTACTCAATCTGTAACATTGAAATATAATGATGGTACAGGTGCTGGTGTAACTGGTACAGAAGCTAAGATTGATTTGTCCGACTTGGCTAACCAAATTACAAGCGGTTATACTTTCAAAACAAATGCTACAGAAAATGGTGGTAAGGTTGTTAATGATGCAGCAACTCCAGCTGCAGAAACAGCAGTTGCTAATGGTGGCGTAGTTAACTATGCAGCAGGCAAAAACCTCACTGTTAAACAAGACATCGAAAAAGATGGTACAGGTGCAGCAACTGGTAAACAAACTTATACATATGCATTAGCTGATGAAATCGGTATCGGTGAAAAAGGTCAACCTGGCGTTGCTGGTAAAGATGGCGTTGATGGTAAAATCGGCGTAAATGGTAAAGACGGTTCTTCCGTAGTTATCAATGGTAAAGATGGTTCCATCGGTATGACTGGTCCTCAAGGTAAGGATGGTAAAGATGGTATCAACGGCCGTGATGGTGCTAACATCTCTATGACATCTGCTAAAGGTGAACAAGTTCTTATCAACCGTGATCCAGCTCATAGTGCGGATACTGATAAAGCTGAACGTATCGTATATGTTCCAAAAGATGCTAGTGGCAACCCTATTCAAGATGCTAATGGCAAGAACATTGTACGTGAAGTAGCCACTATGGACGATGGTTTGAAATTCACTGGTAACAATGAATCTACTGTAAATAACAATAAACTTAATACACTTGTAAAAGTTCAAGGTGAAGGTACTAAAGAAGATACAAATGCAGCTGGTGCTAAAGAAATCCAAACTTCCGATGGTACTAAGTTTGAATCTGCTAAAGACAACATCGCAGTCGTAGCTGATGGTACTAATACATTGACAGTTAAGTTGAACAAAAAACTTAAAGGTTTGGATTCTGTTCAAACTAAAACTGTTGAATTAGGCGATCATACAACACCTGGTAGTACAACTAATATTACTTATAATACTGGTGATAACCGTATTGAATACACAACACCTGGTACTACAGATACTAAGAAAGTAGCAACTACTGATGATATCTGGACAATCCAAGGTAATGGTACTGATGTTGCTCCTGTAAATGGTAAGGTTAATGTAAAAGCTGGCGAAAATATCTTTATCACAACTCCAGCTACTGCTGATGGCTCTATGACTATCAATGCAGTAACACCTGCTGTTTATACAGATAAAGATGGTAACAAGCTAACTAAGGATAAAGATGGCAAATTCCATAAACCTGATGGTACAGAAGTAGCAGCCTCTGATGTTATTACATCCATCCAAGATGCAGCTGGTAATACAACTGGTGGCCACTCCATCGTTAACAACGTTGGTTCTGCTATTAATAACCATGCAACACCAGGCGTTACATCCCCTACATATTTGGATAAATTGGATGCTGCCGCAGGCGATACTAAGACACAAAATGCAGCCGTTAATGTAACTGACTTGAAGAACACAGCTGATGGCTTGACTGACAAAGGTTTGAACTTCACTGGTAACAATGAATCTACTGTAAATAAACATAAATTAGGTTCTTTAGTGAAAGTTCAAGGCGAAGGTACTAAAGAAGGTACTAATGCAGCTGGTGCTAAAGAAATCCAAACTTCTGATGGTACTAAATTCGAATCTGCTAAAGA
>OKWB01000114.1_pt1 | contig 33450 bp, 26 predicted proteins | sample 1607211 | NCBI WGS metagenome assembly OKWB01 (sample SAMN07501056, study PRJEB24779) | human gut metagenome
ATTGACGTAAAACTCGAAAACCCTTATAATTACTGTAATCTTAGAAAAATCATTTTCTACCAGTATTTACCTAGGTTCATAGGTACTATGAACCGAATGGGAGCATGTTTTGACCGTTTACGGTGTGAGGTTTTCTAAAACCTAATTTTAAGCTCCATGAATACTGGCTTTCTAGGACCTGCTGTTGCAACAGTACTTACCGCTTGCGGTATTGAAACTATGATAGTTTCAGCTTTTTAATGACCTCCTTTTATTTGTTGCAACAGTACTTACCGCTTGCGGTATTGAAACTGCTAAAGGTGAAATGTTCATTGAAGCTGGCTATATGTTGCAACAGTACTTACCGCTTGCGGTATTGAAACCTACTTGATAATCTTGGTGTTGCTGTACTAGAACAACGTTGCAACAGTACTTACCGCTTGCGGTATTGAAACTTTTAAGTCGATATCTTTAGATGTACTAATGAGTTGCAACAGTACTTACCGCTTGCGGTATTGAAACTAAGATGGCGACGTAGAGCATCTACATCTTCAAACAGTTGCAACAGTACTTACCGCTTGCGGTATTGAAACTCATAATACGCAAACTCTCCTTAACATTTAACGACGGTTGCAACAGTACTTACCGCTTGCGGTATTGAAACTTTCCTCCTATAATAAACAAAATGAAATCAAATCCAAGTTGCAACAGTACTTACCGCTTGCGGTATTGAAACAATAGAAGTTTTGATACCACCATTAGTAGCTTCATGTAAGTTGCAACAGTACTTACCGCTTGCGGTATTGAAACACGACAGCTGTTGCGAACAGCCACTTTACTATACTATACAGTTGCAACAGTACTTACCGCTTGCGGTATTGAAACAATGATTACAATCTGGCACAAAATTGATTGTAGCATCGAGAGTTGCAACAGTACTTACCGTTTACGGTATGCGACGAAGGCTGCGAGATAGCAGAGGAGCAAAGCGACGATGAGGTCCGCACATCTCTAGTCCCTGACCGGAGGGAAGGGAAAACAAAGGCAATAAGGTAGCAGTACTTACCATTTACGGTATTAAACAGAATATTACGACCAAAACCCCGAGTAGATTAATTTGATCTACTCGGGGTTTTGCCTTAGTTATTTTGATAATGAGTTTTTCTGTTATTGGTTTATACTATGAATGTAAGGTGTTCGTGTTGTTATAGAATGTGAGGTTGTCTATGAAGAGAAATGAGAATTTAATGTTAAAATTGTAATGATGTTATAGGTATTTATAGTTAAGAAAGTAGGTGATTATATGTTTCCATTATTGGTCGTGCTAATGGGGGAGCGTTTGCCGAAGATATAGCATTCTATGTAAGGTTGTAAAGGATTAATTATATACATAAAGTTAGGAGGTGTTTTATATGTTTCCATCCATAGATTTTGGTTTAGTACATGTATGCGTTGAGGTATGATTTAAAAATGAATGATGAATTAGTTAATGGTTAGACCTATCTGTATGATGTCATGCAGGTAGGTTTTTTTATGCTTTACAATGGCGTGTGTAAAAAATTCCACATTTGGTCGTATATAATGAAATCAGTAAAATATAAATGTTGTGTTGTATGAAGGAGAACGATTATGGAAATGTTAAAACAACATGTAATTACTGTAAAAGACATTAAGGCAGAGATGGCGGATGCGCTTATGGAGAAACGCAATGAAGAGGAAGATTTTGATGAGCGTTATGATCGCTTACATGCAGAATGGGAGGTAAAAGGTTTAAAACAGCATCGTGGGGAAATAAATGCGGCTTTCACCAATAAGGACAGTTTCAAGAATTGGGTCACAGAGATTTGGGGTGATATCGAAACTGGTGTGGCGGTTATAGACGCAGAGCTGAGATTACGAGAAATTGAGGCTATACGTGAGGCCGTAGAATGTGGAGCGCTCGTTAAGGTTTATGTGTCCTCTGAAAGTGGTCGTCGCGATGAGGCACAGCAAAAGGTCATAGAAAATCTCGAGGAAGGATTAAACAATCATGACAAAGGTGTTATGAATCTGTTTAAAGTTGAGGTAGCACCATTGCTTGCATGGACTGAGGAATTATTGGCTATTAGAGCCTATTTAACGGGCGAGGATTATGTAGCCGGATCGTTTACAGATGAATTGAGAAATATCTATAAGAATAGCTTTATCTTATTAGATACTAATCTTGATAGTGATGTATCGGGTAGTAATGCAAGACCTTTACAGTATTATGTTAATTTAGAGGATGAATGGGAATTTTTATACCTAGATGATCTTACTATTGTAGAAGAGCTGCTAACCATTTTACCGGATAGTCCATATACATGTGATGTGTTGTATTATGCAAAATCTATTAATAAAGCAATGAAAGATGCTTGTGTACATAGTTTCAAGGAACAATGTCAGGCTTTATATGATACTGTATTATAATCTAAGCGATAAAGAATGGTCATAATGATTCGAACGTTTAGTTCTGTAGTGTGTTGAGGGGAGTATTATTTGATGAGTTCAAGAAAGTTAAGATATGGAGATATCGTATTTTGTCAACGAAGCAATTTTTTTAGAGGGGATACATACCAGCATTATGGTGTATATGTTGGCTATAAGAAAATTATTCATTATATAAAGGGGAATGATATATTAGATGGAATCATTGGTGAAACGAGTATAGACGAGTTTTGCCAAGGTGATACATTATACATTGCCGAAGAGGATACGTTGTTATCTATATTTCAAGACGCAGATGTTGCATCTAGTTTCTATGGACCTAAGCAAACAGTACTTCGAGCAAAAGCTTTAATTGGGTCTAAGGGTTATGACCTTTTTAACAATAATTGCGAACACTTTGCCATATGGTGTAAAACAGGCATAAAAGAGTCTACGCAAGTCAATCTTGAAGGTGTATTTGCTAGCTTGTTTAGGCCATCCCGTGGCCCGTTGAAATGGCTGGTCAATGAAATTTGGCGTGTTAAAGCAGAATATTAAAATCCAAAAGTGTTACATCAGAGTATTATAATCTAAACGTATTACAATCTAAATGTATTTAAACGTATTAAAATCCCCGAGCAGCTGTATTGTCTGCTCGGGGATTTTCGCCTTAGTTATTTTGAATATGTTTGCGTATAGTTTAGCCGTATAATGCATATATAGCCGATGGATGTGGGTATTGTTACTAAGATAATTAGACTTGTGAGGGAGGTGTTATAGTGACTAAAAATAAAATCGGTTTAGAAAAATAATTGTGTTTTTAGAGAAAGAAGGTGATTCTATGGTAGGATTTGTTGCCCCTCAAACTGAATGGGGAAAACGGTTACAAGCCTGGGGCATAGTAATGTTCTAGGCTATTCGTCTTGTTGTGGCGCGTAGCGTATCGCTGTTTGATAAATAGTATCTAATTGTTGGCGTAGTGGGGATTCGTCTATAATGCGGATTGCATAGCCTAGTTTTAGTAGGTGATGTAGAATATCCTGTTCTTGGAAAGGTAGGTATTTTACCTCAATAGTGAATTCATCAGAATCAATCCCCTTAGCCTGAATTGTATAATTACTAAAATAGTTAAAGCAGCGATCGACGGCATTATTCGCATCATGTAATGTAAATGTAATCGTTTGTTTAGATTCGTTACAGTATGTAATATACTCCTCATCTATATCCATGAGACGCGGTGTTTCGGTTATGGTAATCGTATTGATATCGTGTAATGGATACGTTGTAAATGTGTGGTCTACATGAGTATAGGCGATGAGGGTATACCCATTGCTGCCTACGGAATATTCTAGTCGGCATGGAGATACTTCTTGATCTCGGATGATGATGCGTAGATTTTGTTGAATCGCTTGTAAACATTGCATTACGACCGTCATGTTGGACGGTGTGTCGTCGGTCATGGTCGGCATTTGCTTCCATGTGCCTTCTGGGAATGTTGTATCTATCGCTTCGAGTGCCGTTGTTAATGATTGGCATAGGTCTTGTGAAAGCAGCCAGTTAGCGCGTGTATCGTTGATAAGGTCTTTTAAAAACATACGCTCTGCATCCGATAGAATAACGAGTGGTAAATCTTGTAATATTGATGTTACAGGTTCATCTGAAGCGTCTGATTCTATAAGAGCACCCGCTAAGATATGTTCATAATCATCATTGCGTAGTGCCTTTTTGTAGAGGGCCGGTGTTAGTAGTCTACGATGATTGATGATATCGGAAATATCTTGCTGTGTATACGACATACCATTGAGTAAATCTAGTTGTAATTGATATTGTGTGGTAAATGTAATGGCATTAATATCGTTAAGTACAGAGGATACATAGGTTTTACTGATATCAGGGTCTTTCTTTGATTTTGGGGATTCTTTTGTAGAATCCTCTTTTTTCTTCTGTAACGGCTGAAGAAATCTATTGATTTTTTTCTTCTTTTTATAGCCTTCTGCTTCTATAAAATCCATTCCAATAGATGCATATATATTATTATAAAATTTCTTTTGTATAGTTGGTTTAGAGGTATTTATAATCTGTAAATATGGTAAATAGCTGCGTAGTAGGGGCAATAATTGTAGTAAATCGGGTGCCACTAATTGTGATTCGATATACTCATCTGTGACAGAGATATTTGTAAGATAGTGTTTGAATTGGCGTAAAAATTGACTATATGCTTCTTTATACCCATTTAATGTTAAGAAATGAATGGTACAGAAATCATGTGATATCGTAGTATTTTCTTGACTTGTGGACATATCGGTAGCGTTATATTTTGTCACTTCTAATGACTTGATGCGGTCAATGCGATTACGTTGCATAAGGCCATTATTGATGCTACACAGGATATTTTTATTTTCTCCGTAGTACGTTTGGAGTTCTACGGGGCTAACAATTTCACGAGGTTTGCCCGGTTCGTAAAAAGAAAGACGGACTTTTTTATTACGATGTAATGCATCGGCTAACGGATAGAAAATATCGCCATCAATTACATTGTTGGGATTGTTATCTTTAAATGTAAAATAATTGTTGTTGAATCCGCTAGTAATTGATTCCTGTTCCTCTTTTAGCGATAGGCCTTCTAATAAATACATGATTTTTCTTAGTAAGATATGGCCTGCGGCGGCAGTAATGGACACATTCGTATAGAAAAATATGGCGATGGCTAGCTCTTCTAGTTGAGTTTTTGTTAATTCATCGATGATTGTATTTTTTATGGCATATGAATACCCTTTTGTATCCTCCGTTTTTTCCAAGACACCTAGTGTTTCCAATGTTTTGATTTGACGTTGAATGTACTGTTGATCAATAAGGCCAGGTGGGTCTTGTTTTTTATTTCTTTTTTGAAAGAGTTTTTCCACCAAATTTATATAATTATCTAAGAATATATCCGAATTTAAACCTGAATATATTTCAGTGATTGTTGCTGTATCGTTGTTATAAATATAGGACAAAATACATAATTGCACATAAATCTGCTCTGGTACTGCGGCATAGAGTTCATATAGACTATTTAGATAGTTGTAACCATCAATAAAATCATCTTTTTCTAAGTGATGAACTGATGATTTGCCTATGCGTTGTGTATAAATATGACGCATTATGTCAAAATAATCTAGCCGACGAATGACATCATCATGTTGGCTTTCTTTTATACCCCGAACGGTTGCTTTTCCCCGATTGTGATTACCAAATGTTAAGCTGCGGATAAACTGACGCATACTGGCTAAATCATTTATATAGTTGGTTGTCGTTGCCATTGTTTCATCCCCCTACCAATGGTGACTTGCAGTTGTAAAATTATTTTCTTAATTATGAATATAACATGATACAATATAAAATGTAAGGTATGAAATAGCAAAAACTTTCATAAATTAACGATAATTTATTATGAAGCAGAGCTAGTAGTATGAGCTTGGAGATAGTATGGCAATATACAATGTATTTTTAACATTTCTTAGTCTGGTGACTAGTACGAGTATAAAACAGATAACGAATGAGGATTTTGATGATGATATGCGGGATAGTATTACGACGAATGAGTCCGCATTAAAATATGTATTGCATCATACGTGGCGTGAGAAGGAAACGGCAGATGTATCATTTGATAAGATTTTCTTGTTATGCACAGATGATGTGTTGAAAGCCAAGGAAACTACGGGCATTTCTTCATATGATATATTTCTCAAACAAATGGTGGAGGTATATTATAATAAGGGAAAAAATATTAATACTTTCACCAATAGCATTGAACAGATTCCATGTGGCGATAATCTCGATGATTTAGACCGCGTTAAAACGAGTATTATTGATGTATCGCGGAGAATCCTTGCCTTTAAAGATAGCGTTATGGGCGGCCAAAATGAGGTGCGCCTCTATATGGATACCACGGGTGGGCCAAGAAATGCAGCGATGATTTTGCTCGTTATTAGTCGAATTATGGCGTACCATGGCATTACGGTGCAGGGCGTGTATTATTCGAGTTTAAAACGAATTAATAATGTGCCGAAAGAAATCACGGTGCATCGTATCTTAGATGTGTACAATCTATTTGATATGATTGCGGGATTTGAAGAATTCAAATTATTTGGCAGTGCTAAGAAGCTGAATGAATATTTTGATGATGAGGATGCATCTCCATCCGACGACGAAATGATAGATAGTTCAACACATCAATTGTTGACCGCTATGGATGGATTTTCAGAGGCTATCAATATTTCGAGCCGAGGTGCTTTTGAAAAATCTGTTGCTAGTCTTGATGAAAGCTTGACGCTAGTGAAAGAATCTGCTCGTCATGACAGTCGCAGTAAATCGTTTAATCAAGAACTAGTAGAATTGTTACAACAGCCGATAGAAGAATCCTATGCTGAGTTATTAGAACATCATCACAATGATACGTCCGATGAATTAGCGTATATCGACTGGTGCCTTGATCATGATTATTTACAACAGGCGTTGACGTTGTTCTGTGAATACGTACCGGAATATGTGGTAGACAAGGGGATTATTGAAATTGATAAGACCGTACTAGCAAACGATAGAGAGCTATATAAAGATTTATATAATTCTTCAGACACACGATCCACACCGATGCGATTGTTTAATGCTATTAATAAAGCGCGGCGACAAGCATCGAAATACGGTGGTGAACCTGCAAAAGAAGAGTTGGCCCCTAAAATCGATTGGAAAATCCGTAAAATTTTACGCTGGATGATTAATGATCGCAACACTATCATTTATGATGAACATGATGTATCTCGACAAACAAAGCTCATTGATGAGATGATTGATAGACGGATTGAACAATTGCTATCTGATTGTAGCAGCCTTTTACGAACAAAAGGTTTTATGTTATATCCCCCACGAGATAGGGACATCAAAAATTATACGTTGATTGATTGGATTCATTTCCTCGGTGATATTATGAAATCGCCATCTCATCTTGTGAATATTAACGATGTATTTTTGCCGATGCGTTTACATTTTTTCAAGGCCGTATTCAAGGAATATCCATGTAATCAATATGTTAGTGTTGATAATGAAACCCAGACACTACATTTTACGAATACATCCAAAGAAGCCTATGAAGCCGTATGTAAGGATTTTATTCATTATATTACAAATAGGTTTGATGGCAAGCAGTATAAAGGGTTAATAGTATATCGACTAGATGCTACAGGGCTTTCACCAACGCAATATGTGCAACGGATGATTGATTTGGCCAATGGTACCAATAAGGCTGACTTGTATAATTTAACAGGTGTAATGATACCGACTGGGGATTTAGAAACCATAAGCAATACACTTCTATTTTTAGATAAGTATTTTGAAATTAAGAAAGCTCGGAATGACAGCAATCACGCTAATAAAGAGGCTCTATGTAAATATACGACAGCTCGTGAATTACGAGAAGAAATAAAACGTTGTGTCGATTTGGCAAGATTGTTGAGTAGAAATAAATAGGTATAAGAAAGGCTAGGAAACACAGGGATTGCGTTTTCTAGCCTTTTGTGATGATTAAATTAATTATTGTTCCTTGATTGAACAAAGGAAGTTGCGTACCTCACGGATTTCAGCGAGACAGAATTCTATTTGTTCCTTTATATCTGCACTTCGTTGCCATTGACCACGCTTTTCTTCTCGTGCGTGGGCCGTATCGTTACGACTACCTTTAAGTATTCTATATAGATTTAAGATTAATGCAATTTTTTGAATCATATGAGGGTGATTATGTAAATGTGGATTTAATATGAGCCCATCAACATCGTATAGTTTATTTGGGAATAGATGAATAGGATATTGGTAGGTCACTGCTTGGGCAAATACATAGCGGTATATGTACTCATAATCTGGTGATGTAAGGAGTGATAGGAATGCTTTTCGTATTTTGAATAGTTGGTTTGTTGTATTTAGCTGAATCTTGAATTCTGGGGTGACTGTTATGATATCGTCACCATTGTCTGTTTTTTGTAATACCTCTAGCAATGCTTGTACGACATATCTTCTGAATTGTATTGGAAAAGTATTTATATCGAGAATATATTGACTATTTACACCTAGATTGCTGATAAGACGCAAGAATTTGGTCGGAAGATTTTTATCATCATTTTCGTAGGTATAATATTTGAATATTGCATCTATTTCTTTAGCTGCTGCGGCGCTAATAGCTACATTAATAGCATCTAGTAATTCCTGTTCAAAGTTTGGAAATGATGTATCCTCTTGAGTGATGTTGAAAGCACGATTAGATTTTCTTGCTGCTGTCCATTCCTTGATGATTTTATTGCATTCTCTTTTATAGTCGCCGTTTATATATTCATGAAATGATTTCTTAATCTGATTGATGATCGGTTTACTTCGTTCATTCACCATTTCGATGATTTTTGCTGATGACGTATTAATCGTATTGAAATGCTCCATATATGAGTTTAGCTCTGAATCGGTATTTACGGGAAAGAGCTGTTCATCTAATGTAAACATATTAGAATCTAGAATAACACGAGGTACGAATTCCGCAAATAATGCAAGCGCTTGTTGTAGGTATCCATTATTAAGGCACCAGTCAATATAGGCTAAATCATCGTCTTTATGGTTCAAAACAATATCATAGTTGCTTTGGATAGTGGGGCTCATCATTTTTAGGGCTTCAATTTCAAAATTTTTATGCGTTGTTGCGTCCGTTGCTGGTACAACTTGTTTCGTCGATTCGATATCCGTCAGAGTTTGGTGGATATCCTCCATAGATAATTGGAATAAGCCCCGACTGGAAAGACGAATGGCCTCGGAAAAATCACTCATTTTCGTGAGCAATGTTTCGATTTGTTTATCTGGACTTTCCAATGTGTTTACATAGGCCTTTAATGTATCAACACTGCCGAATTGATTAAATTCCGCAAAGCCCGTAATCATATCGTAAATATTATAGATAGAGTTCCCTTCGTATACTAATATTTCACTACGCTTTTTATTATTCATATTGGCGTATAAAATAGATCCAATTTGTATACCTTGAAATGCTACTAAACGGATAATGGCAATCATCAACATAATCGCCGTGCGAGGACCACCGGATAAATCAACATGTAATATAACAGTATCTCCGGCAGGTAATTTCTTATCATATGCCATAATTGCTTGAGACATATCGATGATGCTATCTTTTAAATTGTTTATATCATCAATATCGCCACAATCTATATAGTTGATTGCATCCCCATTCCAAGGCATAGGAATATGCATGGCCTCTATATAGTTACGCATTTGTCGCTCAAAGAGACTGAGTGTTGATATATCCGAATCTTTGAAAGTATCAGTTAGCTCTGGTGTTTTAAAAAAGAAGAGTTTATCTAATGTGAAAGTAGGGTCTTCAATCCTTTTATTGCGTAGTAGATATTTTAAGGCCGACTCATTTGTTTGCAGAATCGTATTCAGTGGAGCAATATCTGTAAGGTTAGTAACGGTCTTTTCTAATTTTGTTATATCAAGTTCGAAACGGGTATCAAGGGTACTTAGAAATGTTAGATAGATATGATGTTCCATGACATAGCTCCTATTACATTAAATTAAATGAAACTTTCATGAATACTATACCAAATTTTGGGGCCTATATATAGTCATCTATTACAATACGTTTAGATTGTTATAGAGGGATACGATTATGTTGACACCGTTCCATAAATCGTTTCGTCTTAGTTATTTTGATTAGTATAATCCTAGTCATTGCCATATAATCTAGTTGTAGCCGATAGAGAACCAGTTAGTGAGCATACTAGGTATGGAAATTTTTGTAAAAGAATTGTTATTGATAAGGAGGTGTTCTATGTCCCCATTAGCAGTAGATGCTGCAGTTGCAGTGTTGGTAGCAGTGCTTGACGCACTCGATGAAGACTAATTTAAATTGAAGTATTTTCGTATATATTTTAAGGAGGTGTTTTATATGTTTCCATCAGTAGATTTTGGTTTGGTACATGTATGTGGTGAGGTGTAATTAAAAAGTGAATACTGATTTAGATAATGGTTAGGCCTATTCGTGTGATATCATGCGAGTGGGTCTTTTTTGTGTGTAGACTAGATGTGGAATAGATTTTCTTGGCCTATAAAATTTGTTAAAATAGGGATGAACCCAGTTACTATCTGTATTTTATAAAAAATGTTCATTTTAGAAAATCTCCCTACATATTGACGTAAATCTCGAAAACCCGTATAATTACTGTAATCTTAGAAAAATCATTTTCTACCAGTATTTACCTAGGTTCGTAGGCATTATGAACCGAATGGGAGCATGTTTTGACCGTTTACGGTGTGTGGTTTTCTAAAACCTAATTTTAAGCCCCATGAATACTGGATTTCTAGGACCTGCTGTTGCAACAGTGCTTACCGTTTACGGTATTGAAACCGGTCAAGGGAATGAGAAAGTTATCGCCAACTCATAGTTGCAACAGTGCTTACCGTTTACGGTATTGAAACTTGTTCTCCTTTTTTTGAATAAATAAAATATAAGAAAGTTGCAACAGTGCTTACCGTTTACGGTATTGAAACCACCGAAGGTTAAGCTACTTGTAGCTGCTGTTTCAGTTGCAACAGTGCTTACCGTTTACGGTATTGAAACTCACTGAGCCATTCCGGATGCCAGTCGCAGAGTAGCTCGTTGCAACAGTACTTACCGCTTGCGGTATTGAAACCTTTATGCAGTTTGTTGTTGTGGTTGTTGTACAGGGTTGCAACAGTACTTACCTTTACGATATTGAATAGAATATTACAACCAAAAACCCCGAGTAGATTAACTTGATCTGCTCGGGGTTTTGCCTTAGTTATTTTGAATATGTACATTGTGCTGCTTGCTATATAATCATGTTGTAGCCGATGAGGGTTATCTTGATTGAAGTAATATTAGGATATATCCTAGTTATTTTGATAAAGAGATTTTCCGTTATTGGTTTATACTGTGAATGTAAGTTGTGGTGTCGTTATAGAATGTGAGGTTGTCTATGAATAGAAATGAGAATTTAGTGTTAAAACTGTAATTGTAAAATTTGTAATATGAAAGGAGTGATACTATGTTACCTGTGTTTGCGTTCGTAGCAGTAGCATCCGCATGGGAAGGTTTTGTAACTGGTGTTGGGTTAGGCCTCACTGTGTATAAAGCTTCGAAAATAAAATTATAGTGCTATATCGGTGTTTTAGAAAGAAAGTAGGTGATTGTATGTATCAATATGTAGGGTTTGCGGTAGCACTTGTTGCCTGTGCATTGTTAGATGATTAATTGTGTAAATGAAGTTAGGAGGTGTTTTATATGTTTTCATCTATAGATTTTGGTTTAGTACATGTATGTGGTGAGGTGTAATTAAAAAGTGAATACTGATTTAGATAATGGTTAGGCCTATTCGTGTGATATCATGCGAGTGGGTCTTTTTTGTGTGTAGACTAGATGTGGAATAGATTTTCTTGGCCTATAAAATTTGTTAAAATAGGGATGAACCCAGTTACTATCTGTATTTTATAAAAAATGTTCATTTTAGAAAATCTCCCTACATATTGACGTAAATCTCGAAAACCCGTATAATTACTGTAATCTTAGAAAAATCATTTTCTACCAGTATTTATCTAGGTTCATTGGCATTATGAACCGAATGGGAGTACGTTTTGACCGTTTACGGTGTGAGGTTTTCTAAAACCTAATTTTAAGCCCCATGAATACTGGCTTTCTAGGACCCGCTGTTGCAACAGTACTTACCGCTTGCGGTATTGAAACTGATAGACTAATTCATGTTATAGTTATATTATTGGAGGGTTGCAACAGTACTTACCGCTTGCGGTATTGAAACCGGCATAGATGAGTTCATGCTTAATTTTTAATTGTTTGGTTGCAACAGTACTTACCGCTTGCGGTATTGAAACGTAGCATCTGGTGGTCTTATCTATAGTAAGCTAGAGAGTTGCAACAGTACTTACCGCTTGCGGTATTGAAACAATTAGCGGAAGTAGAAAACTTACGCTACATCTCGTTGCAACAGTACTTACCGCTTGCGGTATTGAAACCCATCCAAGGTTTAACAGTAACTCCAGAAGCTTTTGCCAGTTGCAACAGTACTTACCGCTTGCGGTATTGAAACATTCGACTACTGTATCGTTCTTGTACTTTTGTTTACGGATATGTTGCAACAGTACTTACCGCTTGCGGTATTGAAACTGCTTAAAGAAGACCTAGAAGAGTATCTTGAACGTAAAGTTGCAACAGTACTTACCGCTTGCGGTATTGAAACCGTACCTTTTCCTATAATCATATCTACAAGCCCATCGTTGCAACAGTACTTACCGCTTGCGGTATTGAAACAATGGCATTATTTAAATTAAGCGAAGAAAAATTACAAGAAAGTTGCAACAGTACTTACCGCTTGCGGTATTGAAACGGAAGACTTCTATAATGGTATGGCTTATGGTAGTGCTTATGTTGCAACAGTACTTACCGCTTGCGGTATTGAAACTCATAAGTGTCACCATCTTTTACAATGCTTAATAGTTGCAACAGTACTTACCGCTTGCGGTATTGAAACTCCATCCTCAGAAGATGATTTATTTTTAGAATCTGGTTGCAACAGTACTTACCGCTTGCGGTATTGAAACTGATTTAGATAGTGGTAAGATTATTACTCGTCAATTCTGTAAGTTGCAACAGTACTTACCGCTTGCGGTATTGAAACTTCAACCCATTTGCGAGTTGTACATAACTCGTTATAGGTTGCAACAGTACTTACCGCTTGCGGTATTGAAACGTGTATCGATGCCAATAAGACAGTAGCAAATACTACAATGAGTTGCAACAGTACTTACCGCTTGCGGTATTGAAACGTAGATACATTACCTATATTTTGAGACCAACCTACGTTGCAACAGTACTTACCGCTTGCGGTATTGAAACCTCCTTCTTTTCTGCCTTAGGTTGCTTTTTGTTATGTTGCAACAGTACTTACCGCTTGCGGTATTGAAACCGGTAATCCTAGAGCAGTAGAAAAGATTATTGATTAGTTGCAACAGTACTTACCGCTTGCGGTATGCGACGAAGGGTGCGAGGTAGCAGAGGAGCAAAACGACGATGAGGCCTGCACATCTCTAGTCCCTGACTGTAAGAAAGGGAAAACAAAGGTGATGATGTAATAGCACTTACCGTTTACGGTATTGAAGCGAATTAGAGCCGAAGATAAGTTGTTCTGGATTTGCACCTAGTTGCAACAGTACCTATCGTTTACGGTATTGAAACTACCTAATACCTTATTAAACAAATCTCTAATAGACAGTATGTTGCAACAGTATTTACCGCTTGCGGTATTTAACAGAATATTACGACTAAAACCCCGAGTAGACTATTGAGTTACTCGGGGTTTTGCCTTAGTTATTTTGAATACGTATATCATACTGCTTGCTATATAATCATATTGTAGCCGATGAGGGATATCTTGATTGAAGTAATGATAGGATATGTCCTAGTTATTTTGATAAAGAGAATTTCCGTTATTGGTTTATACTATGAATGTAAGTTGTTGGTTTTGTTATAGAATGTGAGGTTGTCTATGAAGAGAAATGAGAATTTAGTGTAAAAATTATAATTGTATAATTCGTAATACGAAAGGAGTGATACTATGTTACCTGTGTTGGCGCTTGTGGCGGCAGCATCCACATGGGAAGGCTTTGCAACTGGTGTTGCTTTAGGCCTTACTGTGTATAAAGCTACAAAATAAAATTATAGTGCTATATCAATATTTTATAAAGAAAGTAGGTGATTGTATGTATCCATTTGTAGGGTTTGCGGTAGCACTTGTTGCCTGTGCATTGTTAGATGATTAATTGTATATATGAAGTTAGGAGGTGTTTTATATGTTTCCATCCATAGATTTTGGTTTAGTACATGTTTGCGTTGAGGTGTAATTTAAAAGTGAATACTGATTTAGATAATGGTTAGGCCTATTCGTGTGATGCTATGCGAGTGGGCCTTTTATTTTTATGAAAGTTGATTCCTATTAAAATAATGGTCCTTCGATAATTTTTTGTGTGAATGTTTCTTCGGCAGGTTTCTTACTTTCAGCGGCATTCTCTCTATCAATTTCCTTTTGTGTTTCGAAATCAATATGTCCTAATGCAGATTTGTATAAATCCATATAATCAGCAACGTAGGATACATGGATAGGCGCATCCGTTGAAATAGTGTGAGCAATCATATCTAAGAAATAGGCCGAATGAATCATTTCAATCTTATTCTCGTTGAATGATTGGTATTGAACACATGCTTCGTGTTCGGATATATCCACATCATCATATAGATTGATTAAATCATCAAAGATATCAGCTAATAAATATACAAATTTAGTTGAAAGCATATCTTCCGAATTGATGCTTTCACTAGAGAAATCAATATCTCCATCAAACCAAGTGCCATACCAAACAATAGTACTTGGTATATTTATTAATGGTTCTTTTCTAGTAATCACGATTTTACGTTGTAAAAGCTCTCTAGGGAAATCAAAAATCGATTCATATGTAATATCGTCTAAATCATCATCTTGAATAAAATCAGTCTCCACGTCATAATTATATAACTTAGTAGATAATCGAAGAGAATCTGGATAATCAGGCGAAATCGTGAATGGATCATGGTTATTATTAAGGCGTGTTTTATATAATGCATATACTATTCCATTTACTATATTTTTACTGTAGCGCATGAAATCTTTGGTTTCGAGTTGATATCTTCTAATTAATTCGATTAATGTGAAAGCCTCGTTCATTTCAATATTTTTATTCATTTTTGTCTCCCCATAAATTATAAAACAACATTGGCATCATAAAGTTGATTTAAGTTTCTAATACTATATGCCATCTCCCTTACATACGTCAATGTCTTTACCTAGATAACTTTCACTTGTATTGTTTTGCCTTAGTTATTTTGAATATGTACATCGTACTGATTACTATATAATCATGATATAGCCGATGAGGGATATCCTGATTAAAGTAATGCTAGGATGTGTCCTAGTTATTTTGATAAAGAGATTTCCCGTTATTGGTTTATACTATGAATGTAAGTTGTTGTATTGTTATAGAATGTGAGGTTGTTTATGAAGATTAATAAGAATTTAGTGTTAAAACTGTAATTGTATAATTCGTAATATGAAAGGAGTGATACTATGTATCCATTTGTAGGATTTGCTGTAGCACTTGTTGCCTGTGCATTGTTAGAAGATTAATTTAGTAATATATATTTTGTAGTATAAGGAGGAATAAGTATGTTTCCATTACTAGGTATTGCTGCTTGGGAAACCTTTGTCAAAGGTGTAGCAGTAGCTGTTTCTGTATATAAAGCTGTAAAAGGCTAGTTGTAGAGTTAAAGATAGGAGGTGTTTGTATGCAGATAGAGTTTTGGCCTATATTACAATTATTTTTTGAAGCAGATCAATTAGTATAGAAAGGAGCGTTGTAATTAAAAAGTGAATAATGAATTAGTTAATGGTTAGACCTATTCGTGTGATATCATGCGGGTAGGTCTTTTTTATTGTAAACTAGCTGTAAAATAGATTTTCTTGCCCTATAAAAGTTATCGAAATAGTGATAAACCTAGTAATTAACTGCATTTTATAAAAAATATTCATTTTAGAAAATCTCCCCACATATTGACGTATAACTCGAAAACCCTTATAATTACTGTAATCTTAGAAAAATCATTTTCTACCAGTATTTACCTAGGTTCGTAGATATTATGAACCGAATGGGAGCATGTTTTGACCGTTTACGGTGTGAGGTTTTCTAAAACCTATTTTTAAGCCCCATGAATACTAGCTTTCTAGGACTCGCTGTTGCAACAGTACTTACCGCTTGCGGTATTGAAACCGTTTTCATTGTTATTATCTCCTTTTGAAAACTGATCCCGTTGCAACAGTACTTACCGCTTGCGGTATTGAAACTTTAGATGTACATGTGAATACATCATTCTTTGTTTTGAAAGTTGCAACAGTACTTACCGCTTGCGGTATTGAAACTTCGAAAATTTGTGTTAGACGATTATCCTTACCATTGAGTTGCAACAGTACTTACCGCTTGCGGTATTGAAACCGGGTCATCCAACGGACTAAATTTTTCGTTGTTATTATCCGTTGCAACAGTACTTACCGCTTGCGGTATTGAAACCACTTAAAGATGATAGACTTAGCTCATTTACTTTAAGTTGCAACAGTACTTACCGCTTGCGGTATTGAAACTAAAGTCGGTGCTCGTGCAGCAGCTATGGCTAAGTTGCAACAGTACTTACCGCTTGCGGTATTGAAACATTGCTCCCATAAGCATAGCCACTGTCATAATAATATCAGAAAGTTGCAACAGTACTTACCGCTTGCGGTATTGAAACTTGTCAATAAAGTTTTTAAGAGCTTTATCATTCTCTACGGTTGCAACAGTACTTACCGTTTACGGTATTAAATAGAATATTATGATCAAAACCCCGAGTAGATTAACTTGATCTGCTCGGGGTTTTGCCTTAGTTATTTTGAATATGTACATCGTATTACTTACTATATAATGATGTTGTAGCCGATGAGGGATATCACAATTGAAGTAATGGTAGGATGTGTCCTAGTTATTTTGATAAAGAGTTTTTCCGTTATTGGTTTATACTATGAATGTAAGTCGTTCGTGTTGTTATAGAATGTGAGGTTGCCTATGAAGAGAAATGAGAATTTGGTGTTAAAACTGTAATTGTATAATTCGTAATATGAAAGGAGTGATATTATGTTACCAGTTTCTGGATGGTATTCGGACGGAATAGTTTGGCAACTAGTGGTCTATTAGACCTAATTGTCTGTAAAGTCCTGAAAATAAAATTGTAATGATATATAAGAACTAAAGAAAGTAGGTGAGTGTATGTATCCATTTGTAGGATTTGCTGTAGCACTTGTTGCCTGTGCATTGTTAGAAGATTAATGTTAGTTTGATGTATTTGGTAGTATAAGGAGGTTTGAGACTATGTTTCCATTACTAGGTATTGCTGCTTGGGAGGCCTTTGCCGAAGGCGTAGCGGTAGCTATTTCTGTGTATAAAGCTGTAAAAGGCTAGTTGTAGAGTTAAAGATAGGAGGTGTTTGTATGCAGATAGAGTTTTGGCCTATATTACAATTATTTTTTGAAGCAGATCAATTAGTATAGAAAGGAGCGTTGTAATTAAAAAGTGAATAATGAATTAGTTAATGGTTAGACCTATTCGTGTGATATCATGCGGGTAGGTCTTTTTTATTGTAAACTAGCTGTAAAATAGATTTTCTTGCCCTATAAAAGTTATCAAAATAGCGATAAGCCTAGTAATTAACTGCATTTTATAAAAATTGACCTATTTAGAAAACCTCCTTACATATTGACGTAAAACTCGAAAACCATTATAATTACTGTAATCTTAGAAAAATCATTTTCTACCAGTATTTATCTAGGTTCATAGGCATTATGAACCGAATGGGAGCACGTTTTGACCGTTTACGGTGTGAGGTTTTCTAAAACCTATTTTTAAGCCCCATGAATACTGGCTTTCTAGGACCCGCTGTTGCAACAGTACTTACCGCTTGCGGTATTGAAACGGACATTACCGCCAAGAATACATCTGAGCATATTGTGGCTGTTGCAACAGTACTTACCGCTTGCGGTATTGAAACGATGAAACCTTTTACGGCTTCTTCCGTTCCCTTTTTGTTGCAACAGTACTTACCGCTTGCGGTATTGAAACGTAAGTATCGTTTTGTCCATCTGGAGTTAATGGGTTGCAACAGTACTTACCGCTTGCGGTATTGAAACCTTAGTATCCCTACTGGAGATACGTAATGATGCGTTATTTCGTTGCAACAGTACTTACCGCTTGCGGTATTGAAACTTCATCAATCCACTACCTAAGCATGGAATTCTAAAGTTGCAACAGTACTTACCGCTTGCGGTATTGAAACGCCTTTTACGGCTTCTTCCGCACCTTTCTTTACGTTGCAACAGTACTTACCGCTTGCGGTATTGAAACATTTTCTTAAATACCACAAAACCAATTACTGATATTGTTGCAACAGTACTTACCGCTTGCGGTATTGAAACACTATTTCTTTTTTGATGGATTTTAGGTTGATCGTCGCAACAGTACTTACTGTTTACGGTATTGAAACAAAAAGGATTCTACAAGACCTTGTTCCTCAAACTCTTGTTGCAACAGTGCTTACCGTTTACGGTATTGAAACTTCATTACTTTCGCTAACAATTCTGCTTCTTTTTTGCTAGTTGCAACAGTACTTACCGCTTGCGTTATGCGACGAAGGGGGCGAGGCAGCAGAGGAGCAAAGCGACGATGAGGTCCGCACATCTCTAGTCCCTGACTGAAAGGAAGGTGATATTGTAATAATACCTACCGTTTACGGTATTGAAACCTGATGCGCTCCATATGTTATGGGGACATGGAATTGTCCGTTGCAACAGCACTTACCATTTATGGTATTGAAACTCAGTATAATTAACATCTTTATCATAAGAAATAGTAGTAGAGTTGCAACAGTGCTTACCGCTTGCGGTATTGAAACGCTTTTGCATCATAATATAAAGGTTTTCCAGCTTTAGTTGCAACAGTACTTATCGTTTACGGTATTGAAACGCACCCATGATGTAGAATGCATCTCCAATGCTTCGAAGTTGTAACGGTACTTACCGCTTATGGTATTGAATAGAATATTACAATCAAAAACCCCGAGTAGATTAATTTGATCTGCTCGGGGTTTTGCCTTAGTTATTTTGAATATGTACATCGTGCTGATTATTATATAATCATGTTGTAGCCGATGAGGGATATCCTGATTAAAGTAATAGTCGGATGTGTCCTAGTTATTTTGATAAAAGGATTTTCACATATTGGTTTATACTATGAATGTAAGTTGTTGGTGTTGTTATAGAATGTGAGGTCGTTTATGAAGATTAATAAGAATTTAGTGTTAAAACTATAATTGTATAATTTGTAATACGAAAGGAGTGATATTATGTTACCTGTGTTGGCGCTTGTGGCGGCAGCATCTACATGGGACGGTTTTGCAACTGGTGTTGCTTTAGGCCTCACTGTGTATAAAGCTACAAAATAAAATTATAGTGTTATATCAGTATTTTAGAAAGAAAGTAGGTGATTGTATGTATCCATTTGTAGGATTTGCCGTAGCACTTGTTGCCTGTGCATTATTAGAAGATTAATGTTAGTTTGATGTATTTTGTAGTATAAGGAGGTTTGAGATTATGTTTCCATTACTAGGTATTGCTGCTTGGGAAGCGTTTGCCGAAGGTGTAGCGTTTGTTTCTGTGTATAAAGCCGTAAAAAGCTAGTCGTAGAGTTAAAGATAGGAGGTGTTTGTATGCGGATAGATTTTTGGCCTATATTACAATTATTTTTTGAAGCTGATCAATTAGTATAGAAAGGAGCGGTGTAATTAAAAAGTGAATAATGAATTAGTTAATGGTTAGACCTATTCGTATAATGCTATGCGGGTAGGTCTTTTTTGTGTGTAAACTAGATGTGAAACAGGTTTTCTTGACCTACAAAAGTTATTAAAATAGCGATAAGCCTAGTTACTACCTGTATTTTATAAAAATGCTCCCTTTTGAAAATCTCCCTGCATATTGACGTAAAACTCGAAAACCCTTATAATTACTGTAATCTTAGAAAAATCATTTTCTACCAGTATTTACCTAGGTTTGTAGGTATTATGAACCGAATGGGAGCACGTTTTGACCGTTTACGATATTGAAACTGTTTGTACAAAACAATAAAGATCTAATATTTTGTTGCAACAGTGCTTACCGCTTGCGGTATTGAAACTTCTTAACTAGTTTATCATCCATATTTTCATCTGAGTGAGAGTTACAACAGTACTTACCGTTTACGGTATTGAAACTAATGCCCATCTGCATTAATCATTAACTCACTAATGGGTTGCAACAGCACTTACCGTTTACGGTATTGAAACTTTGCTAAATACTCTAAACCGCTTTGTGTTGTACATGTAAGTTGCAACAGTACTTACCGCTTGCGGTATTGAAACTATTATACGACCCACCATGTAGACGTGTCTCTAGTCTTTGTTGCAACAGTACTTACCGTTTACGGTATTGAAACGTTCGGCTTAGCATCTAAGCGAACGATCGACATTGCGTTGCAACAGTACTTACCATTTACGGTATACGACGATGCGACCTTAGTATTTCTAACTTAAAATTACATATCTATTACTAAAAGAGCTGTGCTCTCTGTGTTGTAACAGAGGCACAGCTTTTTCATTCCTAGTTTTTCTGATTATTATACTTCTCTCTAGATTTGTATAATGAATGTAGTTAATGAGTTTGTTATTAGTTTGGAGGTGTTGTATGCAGTATCTTATTTCATATGATATTTCAGATACAAAAATCAGAAACAAGGTTGTAAAGTATTTAGAGTCATTTTGCTATCGTGTTCAATACAGTGTATTTTTATGCTCGCATGTACGTGTACGCATTGAAACAATTATAAAACAATTAGAGAAATTAACCGGAAATGATATGACAAAGCGATTGCTTGTGATTTCAATTTCGGATACGGCTAAAACACCAATATGGTGTAATCAGGACCTTCCTGTTAATGAGGGGCCTGTATTAATTATTTAATTTGTAGGAGGTGGTATACATGGTAGAAACAGTATATGTAATGACACCTGGTGTGTCAGTTAATCAAGATGGTGGTTTGTTAGTGTTAGAACAAGATCATAAGGTGTTGCGAGAATTACCAATGGCGACAGTGGGAACCTTAGTAGTTGGTCGAACAACGCAATTATCTACGCAAGTGATGTATTCTCTGGTGCAGCAGGGTTCTCTTATTCAGTTTGTGGACCATGCATATCGCCTAGTTGGCATATTGGGAGATGAAAAGACATCACTATCTAAGTTATTGTGGCAAACACGATACTTTCAAGACGAATCCTTTATCCTAATGGGGGCTCAGTATATTGTGCAGAAAAAGATTCAAGCACAAATCTCTATATTGGAACAGTATAGTAAAACTAAAGCGTTGCCTAACTATGATTTTGTGCGTAAGACCTTATACGGTCTATTAAAGCGTGTAGGTAAAGTTAGAACTATTGATGGTCTGCGTGGTATGGAAGGATTGGCGTCTAAAACCTATTTTTCTGTATGGGGTGCATGCCTTTCTGAGCCTTGGAAATTTACTGGCCGTAAGCGTCATCCAAGTCCTGATCCTGTGAATGCATTGCTTAGTTATGGTTATTCATTTTTAGAACGTGAGGTACGTGCTTGTCTTTTGACCGCAGGCCTTGATGTTCGTATTGGTCTGCTACATAGCACGAATAATCGTAAGGATAGTCTCGTTTATGACTTAATGGACTTAGTACGACAAGAGGTGATGGATCGTTTTATTTTAAAAGTATTAAATCGCCATATGGTAAATGATACAGATTTTGAAATCACTGAACGTGGTTGTTTTATGTCTAAAGTTGCTCAAAAGAAATGGGTATCATTATATGAGTCCTATATGACAACCACAGTTAAGCGGTTTGGTGGCATGTCACCACGTCAGTGGATTCAACAATGTGTAAAGGACTGTATGACTTATTTAGACCAAATGAGTGATATACATGCAGATAGGGCGGTAAAAACTGTTTCGTAATCATAAAACTTTCATAAAGTGTATGATTATAAGTGATTTTTTTCTCAGTATTTGCTATTATTTAAGATGAAGTATAAATGAAATTTTGTGCATCGTATTTCATGAAAGAGGGGGTTTCATGTTTATCAACCATACGAATCATCCGTCCCAGTATTGGTCGGATGCACAGCTCGATGCAGGGCGTCAATATGGGGTCATTATGGACATGCCATTCCCTCAGATTGATCCGATGGCATCTTCGGCGGAGATTAGTCAGTTGGCGCAAGAATATGCAGCGCGCATCATCGCCTTGCATCCAACGGCGGTGCTCTGCCAAGGGGAATTCATTTATTGTCACGCCTTAGTGGAACGATTGCTCGCCGTCGGGATTACCGTTGTGGCAGCCACCAGTGAACGGGTGGTCGAGGAATCCTACGAGGATGGGGTGAACGAGAAAATTGTGAACTTTCAGTTCGTCCAATTCCGCGAGTATTGCCGCTAATCCGTGTTGTGTTTTATAGGTAAGGAGTGAGCCTATGCAAGTAAATGCGATTTTGTTTGATGTGCAGTCCATTCAAAAGCACATCTTCGCGAACAATAAATTGAAGGCCAATGTTGGGGCTTCCTATATTGTGGACCGATTATTTGAGAATGTGTTGTGCGATGATGTCATTAAGAATCTCGGGGTGGCGGCGGATACAACGTCTTGGCTAGGCCGTGGTGAAAGTCTTACGGCACTACCAACACCTGTGTATGTGGCGTACATCGGCGGCGGTAATGCATTGGTGTTGATTGACGAAGCTCATGAAGCACTCGTTGCGGATATGATTAAGCAGTTTACCACTCGCGTATTGACAAAATACCCATCCCTCAAGGTGGGGGCTACATCGGGAACAATTACCCTTGATAAGGATAAGTTCTCTAGTGATTTAGGCGTATTGTATGCACAATTAAAGACTAATCAATATACCCTACATCCGATTGTGACGCCAGCCAATACGGGATTGACGACGATTTGTGATTTTAGCGGTGATGTAGCGGATACAATGGAACAAATAGGTGAAAAACGCCTTGTATCTACGTCCTTTTCTGCTAAATTCAACGCCTTTGACGCAGCCAATAAACGATTGAGCCTCGACCTATTCGGTACAGAAGATACGGACTGGATATTCCCATCTGAACTCGAAGATTTGGGTCAAAATCAATCGACAGACAATAGCAAAACGGGTATCAACGACATTGCTATCGTTCATATTGACGGTAACAATATGGGGGCTCATTTCAGAGCCTGCAAAACATTGGAAGAACGCAGTGCTTTATCCAAGCGTGTCCATGAAAAAACGTTGGCTAGCTTTAAGGCCACAGTTGAATGGATTATCGATCACTATGATGTGCTAGATACAGAGCTAGAATTAAAACCAAACATGATGCCAATTCGCCCTATCATCGTAGGTGGCGATGATATTACATTCATCTGTAATGCTCGTATTGCGGTGCAAACGTCACAATTCTTGATGCAACAATTGTTGAGTGACGCCGATGGTATGTCCATTGCATCTTGTGCAGGTATTGCGGTCATTCCTACATCATACCCATTCTTTAGAGGCTACGAAATGGCGGAACAGCTTTGCGATAGTGCGAAATCCAAGATGCGTGCATACAATGAATCCCATACAATTTCAGAATCCTGCTGGATGGACTTTGCCTTCCTACACGGCGAAACAGCGCCAACATTGGAACAATTCTTTGCTAATGAATACAGTAGCTTAACAGGAAATATGCACTTTGGTCCATACCGTGTTTATGGCCGTACAGAATCCGTAGCCTCTGGTGATATAGAAGGTTTGCCTCAAGTATTGGATTGTACAGCGCAATTCAACGCTGGTAAGGTGATGGCGCATAACAAGGTGAAAGAATTGCGTTCCGTATTGCAAGATAATGAACATATGTGGACCGTATTCCTTGAACAATTGCGCAACACAGGGGCATCATTGCCAAATGTAGCCGGCTGGGAAGCTTTCACAGACAAACTATGGGCCAAGATTGACGGCCACATGCGCACACCGTATACGGATGCCATTGAATTGATGGATTATGTATTGCCTGGATTGGAGTAAGTATATGTACACATTAACCATACAATTATTGTCGCCAACCATGCTGATGTCCGGCCAAGGCGACGTGAATACGGACAGCACCATCGTTCATGACCGTTACGGAATTCCTTTCATTCCGGCGAAACGGGTGCGCGGTGTGTTATATGAAAGTGCCCTTGAGGTGGCGGAAATGATGGAAATCGCTAAGATGACGGCGTTCACGACGGATGATGTGAAAGTCCTATTCAACCGTCTAGAAGGTGTTACGGATGAACCTAGATTGTCCATCTCAAATTTGACCATTTCAGATTATGACGTGGTATCTCGTGAACTGGCGCAACTAGAGGAACAATATCCAACAGTATTTACTAAGGACCGTGTTCTCGAGGAATACACGTCCATGCGGTATTACACATCCATCGACCAAACGACAGGAACCGCTATGGAAGGAACCTTGCACAACTCTCGCGTGCTTAACAAAGGGCTTACCTTTAAGGGGCATATCGATGTAGAGGATATGACGGATACGGACCGCTATATTTTGAGCTGTGCCGTTCGCAATATGACGGGCATCGGCGGTAAGCGAAACCGTGGGTTCGGTCAAGTGGTATGCAAAATCGATGACAAAGCATTTGATGTAGATACAATAGGGGGTAAACTATGGAACAAGTAAATATTACGGTCACTATACAATCCCCAACGCTTATTGCTAATTCTTCTACGGCAGGCGTGTTGACCGCTACGCGAGGATCCATTGACGGACGTATTTTGCGCGGCCTATTTGCGACTCAGTTTATAAAATCTCATAACCTTGGTAAAACAGCGCATACGAACAAGGATTTTATGGACTTGTTTTATGGCGATTTACGTTTCGTGTCTGCCTATAAAGATACGGTCAAGGGCATATCGTTCCCTGCGCCATTGAGCTTGCAAAAAAATAAGAATGCTGCTAAGGAAACTAAGTTTTTATCTAATACGGTGGTCGATTCGTTTTATGCAAAACAAGAATACGATGTACCAGAGAAACAAAATCTTCTTGGCTTTAAAGGCATAAAGGGATTTATCGTACTAGATGGTACAGAGTGCAGCCCAGTTTCTGTGGAAACAGCTATTAAATTGCACATGTCCCGCTCATCTGAACAAGAACGTGTACAAGGTCGTAGCAGTGATGGCCGTACAGTTTTTAACTATGAATATTTGGAACCCAATCAAGTATTCGTCGGATCCGTGGTAGGCCCTAAAGAGGCTTTGGAATCTTTCGTTCGAGAATTCCCTAAGAACTTAGATTGCCATATTGGCCGTTCTCGCCGTACCGAATATGGTCATTGTACCGTTACGATTGGCGACATTACGCCTGTGCCAACGGCAACGAGTGTAGGCAATTCCGTATATGTACGTTTGCATACGTCATTGTTACTCGGTACGGCATCTATTCATGATGTAGTGGGTCATGCGGTGGCATCCATTGGTTCCGACATTACTATCGGTGGTGTGTTCGCATCGTACCAAGAGGAACAAAACTTCAATAGCATCTGGGGCGTTCGTAGCAGTGCTGAATCAGCTGCTTCTGCAGGCAGTGTAGTAGAATTGGTGAAAGCCTCTGACTGGTCTACTGATGATATAGCCGCATTGCAACATATCTTATACAACGGTATGGGTGCTCGCGTACAAGAAGGTTATGGTCAAGGTCGTATTTGGACACCATTGGAAGGTACGATGGTGCCATTAAGTAAGGTAAAAACAGAAACGCTTACGTCCTTACATAAACCAACGCGTCGCATTGCGAAGAAGGTATTGGAAAAACAAATCATTTTGAATGCACGGTTACATGCGGCTCACGATGTGGATATCTATATTAAACGTACCATGGATGCCCGTGGCATCTCCAAGCATTTCGCCTCTGTGTTGTTGGCTGAACTCGGTACAGAACATGCCACAGGCCATCGCCAATTGCAAGACTTTGTAGCGCAAACTAAGGCTGATAAGAAGGTGCTTGAAAAGAATTTGCGTGAATTCCAGTTGGAGCATGCGTACACACGCAGTGAAACGAAACGTGTTAACTTGATGGATTATATCATCGATTTTGATGCGAACCTATTAGTGAATGCGTGCTTGTCTAAATCAGGTACGAGCGGTTCCTATTACCAAATTCCAACAGAATTAATCGATATGGTAGGCCTTGATGCAGGAAAATTAGCAGATACTGTGGCTTACGAATATTGGTTGTATTTCTTTAGACATATTAGAAAAGTTAAGTAAGGAGGACCGTCGTATGTTAAACTCTGCAAGTATTATAGGGCGGTACACTCTGACTGGTACTGTCAAACTCACGAGTCCGCTTATTATTCGCGCTGGTGTGAGCAATGATATATTAAACGATACGGTTGATGATATCGTGGTGACCTACCATGATGGGCAACCATTCATTCCTGGCACATCCTTGGCCGGCGTATTGCGCCAAGCCTTGCAAGGTCTTGTACCTGATGCGGAACTGGTGCTATTCGGCTCCATCAATGATAAAGGAACCCAAAGTGCGTTGCAAATCAACGACATTCCTTTAGAGAATACGAATATCGTCGTACGCGATGGCATTCGCATCGATGATGTGCGTGGCGTTACCGTAGATGGCGCTAAATATGATTTCGAGGTTATCGAATCCGGTGCTACCGGTCAATTGCGTATTGATTGTGTCATCCGTCATTGTCACGAACAACAAGGCGAAAAAATTGAAAAGGCCCTCGCTGCCTTGGCGAATGCCTTGCAACATGGCATCGCTATCGGCGCTCGTACGGTGAATGGTTTCGGACGTGTTGCTTGTAAGGATATTGCCTTAGAACACTATGACTTTACAAAACCAGACCATGTGAAAGCGTGGTTAACTGGCAAATCTGGTGCTTCCGTAGCCATTCCTAAACAAGCTCTCGTAGCTGACTGCGATTTAGTCATCAATATGGATGCCTATTTAGAAGATACGGTGCTTATCAAATCCATCTTTGAAGAAGCGTGGGAAGACAAATCGGTTGCACTTTTTGTTCCGGGTACATCCGTTAAAGGTGTATTGCGTCACCAATGTGGTCGCATTCTCCAAGCTATCGAATCGAATGATGCACTTGTGAATACGCTCTTTGGCTATAGTAATGATGATGATAAGGACAGTCGCAAGGGCCGCGTCATGGTCGATGAAATCTATTTTGATAAACAGTTCAATCAAGAGGAACAACCTCGTATCCGCGTGGACCGTTTCACCGGTGGTGCCATGAATGGCGCCTTGTTCCAGGACCATCCGGTGCGCAATACTAAGGGCAATGCTGTGACATTCCCATTGCGCATGACCGTTAAGAACTGTAATGATGCAGAGGCTGGTCTTGTCATGCTTCTCGTGAAGGACCTCATGACGGGCCAAGTTACATTGGGCGCAAATCGTACAATCGGTTATGGCCGTGTGCAAGGCAAATCTGTTACCGTTCAGTATCATGGTGAAAGCTACACTATCGATGGCAACGGCAAGGTAACTGCTGGTGAGGCAGCTCATCTTGAAAATCTAGTGATTGCGTTGCAACAACGTATTAAAGAAACTGTAAACGGCTAAGGAGGTTGCTATGAGTAAAGAATTACAACGCCAAGAAGGCGTATATACAAAAACTAGCGGCACCTGTGGCGCCCTAGCAGATGTGAACATCGCTTCTGTTGCTAAGGAACATATACAGCACGATGGCCTCGTCGTTATCTGGTCTGTGCACGAAGTAAAATGGGGCTATTACAAGAATGGTGCATTCCAATTCTCCGATGGTTCCACTGCCGTTGAAAATGCCTATTTGCAAGAAATGCGCATCTTTAACAATACAGAAGAATTGCGCATTACCGTTCAAAATGGATCCGTAGCATATCGCTATATTTCCGATGCATCTGGTGAAAGCGTATCTTATGTGGATTCCACATCTCGTATAATCGGTGAAAATGATGCGGGCTATGCACAATTGCACAACATTGACGGATTTACCCATTTGGTTGACACGGGGCGTAAGCTTTCACAAATTATCCCTGTAACAGCAACGAAACAGTATTGCTATTTAACAACGCGTAATTACATTGGATATTTAGATAACCATCAAGCGAGCTATACCGATTACCGGTATGTGAGCATCGTAGACAAGGAGGCGTAGTATGGCTAAGAAAGCAAAGAATAAACATGCGGCTAGTGCCGCCTTCTTTCAACGTGTAAATGGTCCGGATTTTGATATCAAAAAGGCGACGGAACCACGCGGTGGCGGCCGTGGTGGTCAAGGTCGTTCTGGCGGTTATAATAATTCCTATGGTAATAGCGGGGCTAGAAGCAATGGCAATAGCCGATATCCGTCCACACCTGCCAGTGCATCGTACAATTTCGTGCGCTTGCCAAGCCATGTGATTCCTGCTGAATTCTATGATGGGAATTTTGAAGGCGTTACAAAGGATGTTATGGATACATACCGTGATCATGTTACGCAAACTGGCACGCATACAGGCTATATTGACCTTACTATTACGACGGAAACACCTTTATTCATCGGTGGTCCATCGAAACAAGAGGATACAACGCCACTTGAATTCTACGGCGGTCAAAACAATCCAACCATTCCGGGATCTAGCCTTAAGGGCATGGTAAAAGAAATCTTTAAAATCGTAACGGCTAGTAGCTTTAGACCGTACCAACGCGGTACAGGATTGGGCGATTTTGAAGATAGATACCTCTATTTCCGTGATTTTGCGAGTGCCATTAAATCTCTCAAGGAATATTATGCGGAACGCATGGTGGGTATGGAGAAAAATGGTAAGGGCGAATACAAGGCGGCTACTAAGGCGACACCTGGTTTCATCATTCAAACTGTAAATAATGATTATTTCGCCGTTCCTAGCGAGTCTAAAAAATGCTCCTATATGGATAATGATGGCATGGAACTTAAGAAGGATAAGGCGTCTATCGATTGGATGAATACGTATGTCAACATCCATACAGGTCCTATGCGCTCTAAAAAATCCTACATGCGCATTACCAAGCCTGGCAATTTTGATAAACGCATTCCAATTCCTCAATCTTGTATTGAAAGCTACGCAGACGACAAGAACCGCGGCACATTAGATTTACTAGATAAGAAAACGGGTAAATCTGGCGAAGCGGCAAAAGAGTACACCCATTCTACAGATGTAAAATTCGTTGTGCCTTGTTTCTTTACGGAAAAGGATGGCCTCGTTGAACATTTTGGTCATGGTCGTTTCTATCGTATTGCCTACGATTTGAAGATTAGTGATCATTTGCCAAATTCCTTGGAACGACATAATAATGGCGTCGATTTGTGCGATAGCGTATTTGGTTACGGAGATAATTGGGCGGGGCGTGTATCCTTCTCTGATGCACATGTACAAGGTACGCTTAAAATGTGCCCTTCCGATTATCCACATCCATTGATGGGACCAAATCCAACATCGTTCCAACTTTATTTGGAACAAAATGTGGATGACCATAATACGTATAATCACTGGGGCCATGAACATGCATCCTTACGTGGTTATAAGATGTATTGGCACCAACCGCTTGCAAAAGCGAAGGATTGGACGCGTACAGCGGAAGAAAAAGAAATCAAAGGCACACGCAAAATCCGTCCTGTGGATAGAGGGGTTACTTTCACCAGTCGCATCCATTTTGAACGTCTTAGTGATGTAGAACTTGGTGCGTTGCTTATGTCCCTTAATTTAGATCAATATTCCGGTGGACAACGTCGAACATATTACAAACTCGGTATGGGGAAATCCATCGGTTTCGGTAGCATTAAACTCGATATAGATGTAACGATTTTTGATAACAATAGCCGCTACGCCGTTTTGTTTGCTGATGGGGCATGGAATACCGGTAAAAGCACAACGGATAGCAAGCACTATGTACAAGCGTTTACAACCTATCGCGATGATGTACTCGGTGCGGATAAACCAGCATATAATGCGATGCTCGATGATTTGTATATGATGATGGATTGGAATATTGCCAATGGTCCGAATGCGGCTAAGAACTGGACCGAAGGTATATCTATGATGACCATCAAAAATAATAAGATGGATGAACGCATTAAATATCGCAGTAAACTGGATATGCCGAAATCCTTCATCGAAAAGTGGTCTAAATAATGCTAGGTACTGTAACATTAGCCCTTAAGGCGAAGAACTCATGTAAATTACCTGAATTTCCAGGTCGATTCCTCCATGCGGCCGTATTTTCTCTCATCGGTTCCATCGATGAAGCGGCAGGTACATATTGGCATGACTTATCGGGTATCAAACCATTTACCGTATCATTGCAATATGGCAGAAAACGCCGTGATGCTACAATCCAAAAAGGGGATGTGGTTTACTTACGAATCCGTGTGTGGCATCGTGAGTTGTGGTATATTCTTGAAGAGATACCGCAGCCACTATCCTTACAGATTGGACCACTTGAGGCAATGGCTGTGGATGTACAATATGATGCACCTTTTGATCTCCCTTTGTCGGTGGAGAATACGTTGACATTGGTAGAGCGATGCCTTGTGGATGATCCTACGAAACGGGTGGAAATCGACTTTGTTACGCCTACATCGTTTAATGGTACCCATGGGGATACTACATTCCCTACGGCGGAGCTCATTTTTTCGTCCATCGTGGATAAATGGAATGCTGGCGATGAGGACCAAACATTAGATAAAGCACGCATTAAAGAACTGTGCGAACACATCGTTCTAACCGATTGGAAAGGGCACACTAAACGCGTGTATTTTGGTCGTGATCGAGGCATTACCGGATTTGTGGGTGGCTTTACATTCAATCTGTCCAAACTAAATGACGAAGAACGACAGCTCATCACGATTTTGGCAACATTTGGTCAACACTGTGGTGTAGGTCGATTGTCTAGTCAAGGTCTGGGGCAAGTGAGGGTCACATTGCATACGAAATAACGGCTTATTAGTCTAGAGATTATGGATAAGCCTATTTGGATTTTCCATAGGTCTAGATATATAGTATCTTCCAATTAAAGCAACCTGCTGGTTATCGATTTTGATATGCAGCAGGTTGCTTTTTAGTTCCTAGTTTTTTTGACTATCCCCTTAGGTGGAAGCTACGTATAATGAAATCACAAGTTAAGCCTACGAGTTAGAGCATCATGTAGCATGGTCGTTACCTCCGCGACCCATATCGTTACAGCGTAACGGTATACAATACACAGACCCTTTGATCGGAACCGCCTTTGTGGCGGATGCCATGATGCTTTAGCTGGTGGGCTTAATCTATTTTCATTTTGCTATATTAGTTATGAAGTTTGCATAGTAAAGAAGTCTGTTTATTACTGTAATAGAATCTCTTAAAATAAATGAAAGGAAAATGAATTAAATTATTGACGTAAAATCTATAAACCCTTATAATAACTGTATCTTAAGAAAAATCATTTTCTTCCAGTATTTATCTATATCCATAGGCCTTGTGGATTAAATGGGAGCACGTTTTGACCGTTTACGGTGTGAGGTTTTCCAAAACCTATTTTTAAGCCCCATGAATACTGGCTTTGTAAGGCCTGCTGTTGCAACAGTACTTACCGTTTACGGTATTGAAACTCGGGAATATGGCAATCTATGCCATCACCATGCGGGACTGTTGCAACAGTACTTACCGTTTACGGTATTGAAACAATAATGTATTTAGCGTAGTTATTGAATCTGATACTGAAAGTTGCAACAGTACTTACCGTTTACGGTATTGAAACAATACAGACGGAGGTAAAGACTAATGAGTTTTGTTTCTCGTTGCAACAGTACTTACCGTTTACGGTATTGAAACTGTAATACTGGTTGGGGTAATATGTGGGTATTGAACTGTTGCAACAGTACTTACCGTTTACGGTATTGAAACCCTTCAATAGTATAATCTTCAGCAGCTTCTTCATCTGTTTCAAGTTGCAACAGTACTTACCGTTTACGGTATTGAAACTCCTAAACCGTTTAACAAACCGAATACGAAGAATTGAGTTGCAACAGTACTTACCGTTTACGGTATTGAAACTCATTCTATCTAATCATAAACGTGCGGCCTAGCATATCTAGTAAAGTTGCAACAGTACTTACCGTTTACGGTATTGAAACAAACTCATGATTTTATTCAAAGACTCTTCTGTAACATTAGTTGCAACAGTACTTACCGTTTACGGTATTGAAACAACAACACACGCGGATTATATATTCTTAATTACATAAGTTGCAACAGTACTTACCGTTTACGGTATTGAAACATCAGTAGAGCGGTAGGTGTTCTTGACAGAGAATCCTTTGAAGTTGCAACAGTACTTACCGTTTACGGTATTGAAACTAAAGGAAGTGCCATAACAATACCTTTCTTTTGTTCGGCGGTTGCAACAGTACTTACCGTTTACGGTATTGAAACTAAAAAAAGCAGTCACTAAAAGAATTAGTCCACGTTGCAACAGTACTTACCGTTTACGGTATTGAAACTTTATACGTCGGAATTGGCACTGACACTTTATTTTCGATACGTTGCAACAGTACTTACCGTTTACGGTATTGAAACTGAATAGATAACTCACACGGCAACGCCATAATACATTGCTTCGTTGCAACAGTACTTACCGTTTACGGTATTGAAACCTTACGCTAGCTTCCTTCCATGCTTCTTTACCTTCATTGAGTTGCAACAGTACTTACCGTTTACGGTATTGAAACTTCCATCTTCTTTGATTCGCGAACAGCAATTGCTTCCGGTTGCAACAGTACTTACCGTTTACGGTATTGAAACTCGATATAAGGTTTTATAACCTTTACGGGAGAGGCGTTGCAACAGTACTTACTGTTTACGGTATTGAAACACATCAAGCTCCATATCGCATTGGATATGGTCAATATAGTTGCAACAGTACTTACCGTTTACGGTATTGAAACGTTACAACCTCTCCTGTGAATTGACCATAATTCCGTTGCAATAGCACTTACCGTTTACGGTATTGAAACAAGAAAGCTTGTTTCCAAGCTTCCATGGATTTGCTATGTGTTACAACAGTACCTATCACTAACGGTATATGACAAAAAAACTAAATAATCTGATAGGAATACCCCACAAACACAAAGAAACTCTACCCTAGATCTCCTAAGGTAGAGTTTTCATCTATAAATCTCTATAATACGATGCTTATTGTATCGTATAT
>OKWB01000133.1_pt1 | contig 24108 bp, 21 predicted proteins | sample 1607211 | NCBI WGS metagenome assembly OKWB01 (sample SAMN07501056, study PRJEB24779) | human gut metagenome
TTGAGGAGTTTCTTTTTCCAGAAGCGCATGAATTAAACCTGCAGCAAAGGCATCTCCCGTCCCCACACGATCTAATACTTCAACGCCAGTTTTATCAGTTTGATATAACATATTATTATGATACAAATATGATTTTAACATATACTGATTAGTATATCCCATTTCCCTTTGAGTAAAGGCAATATAGTCTAACCCATATTCTTGAACAATCTTTTGAGTTATCTTTTCAAGTAATTCAATATCAAGGTAAGGTCTGGATAAGCCCAACTCATCTTTTAAATCTTCACTTTCACCAGCTAAATAAATCGGCTCTAAGCCAAAGCAAACATCTGATAATCCTAATAGTGGCGATAATTGCTCACGCGCCTCTTGAAAAGATGACCATAAACTCTCACGAAAATTGAGATCAATCGATACTTTTACACCTCCTTCTTTAGCTTTTGTCATAAGGAACCGAGTCACCTCATATAAGTCCTTGGTTAGTGCTGGAGTAATTCCAGAAACATGAAACCAATCCACTCCCTTAAAAATAGAAGTAAAATCATAATCACTCAAGGTACTTTCCCAAAAAGATGAATAGTTACGATCGTAGATAACCTTATTTGTTCTTACCGAAAATCCTTGTTCATAATAATAAATTCCTAGTCGTCCTTCTTTTTTAATTATAGCAGCTGGACTAATTTGCTGTGACAATATAAATTGTCTTGCCATCTTACCCAAATCATTATCAGGCAAAGCTGAGACTAATCCTACATGGTGACCTAGTTGAGCAAGGCTTGCTAAGACATTAAGTTCTGAACCACCAAATTGGCATTTTAGGTGATTAGCCTGCATCAGTGTGTGATATTGAGGTGGAGATAATCGCAAAAGAACCTCACCTAATGAAATAATTTTTGCCATAAGAATCCTCCAATGGTAGCTCTTATTTAACAAAATAGCTGCTCTATTGAAGAGCAGCTAAACTTTTTAATCTTTATCAATAGGATATTTTGTTACATCAACATAATCCATATCTGTCAAAGGAACATTACGAGCAATATCTTTAGCACGTTCCTTAGTAGTTGCTGCTTTCATAACTTGAATCTTCTCTTGAATACGAACCATTTCTTCTTTATCTAGTTTGTAAAATTTTATTAAAAGAAGGGCTATAGACAAAGCTATAAATGGAATGGCCACAAGGAGACTAATAGCTGCCATTTTTAAATCAGGGGTCAGTGGTGTTTCGATAGTTGGAAACGATTTTGAAAATCCAATTCCTGCTAACACAAAACCTACTACCATAGGAGCAAATGAAGAAGCAATCGAATCTGTTAAGGAGAAGATAGTTCCAATCATTCCTGATACATAACGACCGGATTCAGAAGTTTCATAGTCAGAAATATCTGCTCCCATAGTCAATACTAAACTAGCAGGTGCTTGTGAAGCGTATCTCGCAATAATATTAGTAACGATAAATAAAATAGTATAAAGATTTAGGCTTGTTAAACTAAGGTCACCAGGCTTACCAACGTAAAGAACTGCACCAAAAGCAAGTAAACCAATCATACCGATCTGAATTGCTCTGACATATGAAAAACGAAGACCTTTTTTACGAGCAATTGTTGAGAACAAAATATTAATAATAACACCAGGAACAATGAAAAGAAGTGAGAATTGTCCTGATAAAGCATAATTACCAAATAAAATACCAAACAATAGAACCATAACAACGGAATCGCCAAAGAATTGGATGGCAAATTTTACCAAAGCTGCAGCAATGGATAATATCTGAAGCGGTTTATTTCCTTTCAACACCTTCCAGTAATCTTTTAGAGCAGTCTTTTGGGTATTTTCTCCTAAACCAAAGAATTCTTTTCTGTCTTTTGCCCAAATCCCAATAATTGCAACGATTGCTAAAATAGCTGAAATAAGAATTGTTCCAAAAATAAGGACATTGAAGAATTGAGGTGTAAAATTACCAAATTTTGGTACTAAGAAACCTGAAACGACAAACTGACCGCCTGTCATTAATGATGTTGTCATAACTGCATCAACGATATTAAAAATAGGACGTTGCTTAGGGTCATTTGTCAGTGCTGTTTGCCCTGCTTTAGTTATTGTCTGTTGCATTGAGTATCCAATTTTATGGATAATTAGAACAAGGACAAATAATGGGAAACGAATATTTTCATCGACACCTCTCAATGCAAGAAGAAAAATCAATGACAAAGCCGTAATAACGTTCCCAATAATCAAAATAGGACGATACTTACCAAATTTTGTATCAGTTTTATCAATCATAATACCAATAGCTGGATCAATAAAACCATCAAAAATACGGATATAACCCATAATTTGACTGACAAAAATGGCTGCCAAGCCAAGAACGCCAGTTGAGAAATAGGTAACAAACATAAACGTAAATAAGTATATATTTGTAGAAGCATTGTTCATGGCAAACATAACTAACTGCCATACTTTCGCTCGGTTATAAGATACAACTTCTTCACGTTGTTCCATATCCATTGTTTTCTCCATGAGAGAACCCTCCTTGTTTTTTGTAAACGCTTTTATGATTAAATAATACTATTCATCTGATGTTTTGTCAATATTTTTATAAAAAATATCTTTTTTTATTATAAAAAAGACTTTTAAGCTATAAATACATAAGATGTTTTTTACTTTAAGATTCATAATCGTCATATGTTTTGTTAGTCCACAAAAAAAGATGCCTAAGCATCTTTTAGTTGACTCTCGTAGTAGTTGTTCCCGTTTCAACCACTTCTACACAAGCATTTAAGGCACCCTCTACTAGATTTTTGACCGCTTCATCTGTATAATAAGCCGCATGAGGAGTGTATATTACTTTCGGATGGTTAATCAGTCTTAGGAAATCCTTGTCTGAAATGTCCTGACCTTGACAATTTTTAGGTATATATGGCCCCTCAAATTCATAAGTATCAATACCAGCTCCCTCCAAAAGCCCTTGATCTAAAGCCTCAAGAAGATCTTTGGTTTCCACCAATGCTCCACGTGCCATATTCATTAAAATAGCACCTTTTTTAAACTGTTTAAACATATCTAAATTAAATAGATGCGTATTTTCAGCAGTTGGTGGCATATGTAAGGACACAAGATCAGCTTTTTCAACAGCTTCTTCTACCGAATTGACATACTCAAGGATACCATCTGCCATTGGATTATGGTAAATATCATAACCAATAACACGACATCCGAACCCTTTAAAAATTTTAGCAGTCGCTAGACCAATGCGACCAGTTCCTATTATAGCCACAGTCATGTTACCTAGGACTCGTCCTCGAATTGGCAAGGTCCATGAAAAATTCTGTTCACGAACATTAGCTCTAATAAGCTCAACTTTTCGAATAAGGTTAAGAGCGATTGTCACTGTAAATTCTGCAATAGACTCCGGTGAGTAACTTGGCACATTGCTAATGATAATACCATGTTGCTTAGCTAACTCAAGATTATACATATCGACACCAGCACTGCGCTGAGCGATTTGCTTAATTCCCATTTCTTTGAGAAGAGGATAAATAGCATCATCTAAAGGCCCAATCTGTGCATTAGCAATCCCATCAAAACCTTCTACCTCATTAACAGTTTCCAATGTCAAAGGTCCTTCACTCATAGAAAGTTCCACATGATTTCGGTTTGCCCAATCTTGTGCTAATGTTGCTTCTTCTTCTCTAACATTAAATACTTTGAGTTTCATCACTAATATCTCCTTAAATATCTAATTTATAGTCCATTGGATCAATAATTTTAAGTACTTTTATAAAGAGGTAATTAAAAATAAAATTCAATATAATTGGTGCAGCAACAAATATTATAATTATCAATAACATATTCATAACTGACCATCCACCTTTTGCTAAATTAAGAGCATTAATCGGTCCAATCAAACCACTGATACCAAAACCTGCACTAGCTGGTGTTCCTTGAATATTAAAGAGAGCTCCGAGAATTCCTAGTATTGCTGCTGAAGATATCATAGGTAGCATAATCTTCGGTTTTGCTAATACATTAGCCATCGAAATCTTAGGAGACCCTAAAACATGCGCTAAGGCTGTCCCCTTAGAATTGACTGACCACCCAGCCATACAAAGCCCAAAACTAGCAGCACAGATACCTAAATTAGCAGCACCAGAACCAATTCCGGACAAACTAATTGCCAAAGCAATCCCAACTGTTGTGATTGGAGATACGATCAAGAAACAGAAAATCATCGCAATTAAAATTGACATCAAAACAGGTTGTAAACCAAGTAATGAAGCAATCCCTTGTCCAATCATGGTGGTAATCATTTTGACATAAGGTAATAACACATGACCTACTCCTCCAACTAGTAAGAGTGTTACTGTTGGAATGACAATCAAAGTGAATGATTTCGTCTTGTCAGATAAAAATTGGATCAAAAGGACACCTAAGGCAGCAGTAATTCCCATATTAATGATATCGCCTGTTCCTTTTAGCATAATAGCGCCTTTAAGGAAGGTTGCAGCTCCACCTGCAAACATAACCGCTAATCCTAGTGATGCTGATTGAATGGGATTAAATTTAAAATTGAGACCAACCATAATACCAATAACAAGCCCCATCATACTTGTTGCAACTGCTGTTGCAGCGATTAAAGTTGCAAATCCGCTCCACATTGGCAGTAAAGCTTTCATTAATTCTCCAAGGATTGCTCCTGGTATCAAGACAATAACAGTCCCTAAAGCTAAACCATTTAATACGTTCATTATAAACGATTTAGCTGTTTGTTTTTCGACAACATCCGACATAAGATGCCTCCTACTAATAATGATTGTTTGTGATTTCACTAACTATATTAACTATATCATAGCTATTTGTAAAAGGAAAATTGGAAAAAATTATATAAGTATAGCTTTTACTAATATTATTGTGGAAATAATCATAAAGGTCAGATTGATAGACTTGTGCTATACTATTACTAAGAAAAAAGGACAGATATTATGGATATTAGACAACTTACTTACTTTATTGCTGTTGCAGAAGCAAAAAATTATTCACACGCTGCAAAAAGTCTTTTTGTGACCCAACCTACACTTTCACAATCCATTAAAAAATTAGAAGCAGAATTAAATACTATTTTATTCTTACAAAATGGTCGTCAACTCGCTTTAACTGAAGCAGGAGAAATTCTCTATGAGAAAGGACAATTGTTGATGACTAATTTTAATCAAATGGTTACGGAAATCCAGCAATTAAATCAAGAAAAAAAGGAAGGTATCCGTGTAGGGCTTACTTCTCTTTTTGCTATTCAATTTATGAAACAGATTTCAACTTTTATGGCTACACATTCAAATGTTGAAGTATCTTTGATTCAAGATGGTTCCCGTAAATTACAAGAATTGTTAGCAAAAGGAAAGATCGATATTGGCTTATTGTCCTTTCCAAGTACCCGCAATGATATCACTATCGAACCACTGCAAACCTCAACTAAAGGATATAAAGTAAGCATTGTCATGCCAAAATCGCATCCTCTTGCAACACTTCCTGAAATTGAACTTAATGATTTAAGAGATTACAAAGTTGCCTCACTCAACGAACATTACATGCTAGGAGAGATGTTGCCTCGTAAATGTCGTGCTTTAGGATTTGACCCCCATATCGTCTTTAAACACAATGACTGGGAAGTTCTTATTCATAGTTTACAAGACCTCAATGCAGTCACTATTTTACCAAGTGAATTTGAAAGCATTAGCCAAGTTCAAGATTTATGCTGGGTCCCACTTAAGGATAAAAATAATTTTTATCCGATTGGTATTGCTTACCGAAATGATACTTCTTTTAGTCCTATGATTGAAGAATTTTTAAGTCTTTTAAAGACCAATTAATAGCAGTTAAACCAAAAAGTTTAAAACTTTTTGGTTTTATTTATTTTCCAAATGACAAAGAAAATCATAAACTTTTTGATTCCACTCATAAAGTGTTTCGTTACAGTAATCTAAATAATAAACTCTGTGTTTCAAGTCATTAGGCACAAGGCTTTGATAATCTTCTTGATAATGTTTTGGGATAACACATGCAACTAAATGTTCTGCTAAAGAAAGTTGATTTTTAATTTTAGCAGGATGATAACCATCAAAAATAGAATCAGGATGATTGATGATATCTTGATAATTAAAATGAAAGCTGACCCCTGGCTTAAAAGCTACTGTTAACTCCTGTTCAGATGGTGCTTTGCCTAACAATCTTTCCATTACTAAACGATAACCAGAATTGGTATTTGACCAGTTCAACATCACATAGTCAAAGTAATCTTTAGGGTCTCCAGCAGCATTCCTCTTATCATTTACCAGTACTTCAGCAGGCTTATTAAAGGCTTTAACTGCTGATAAGATTTTACCTTCTTTAAAAATTAGTTTTGCAGTTTCAATCGTACATGTATGGCTTAAAAAATCAGAAGTTAAACTAATACCATCCTCATTAAAAGTAGCTGCCGCTTCTCTATATTTGGGAATATAGGGAAAAGTAAAACTATTGTATTTTAAAAAATGAACAATTTTTGTGAGGAGATGTTTATCGTCACATTGTATCTCAATTTTTCTTTTATATTGTTTCTCGTAAGCTATGAAAGCTCCTATCCTTTCCAATTCAAACGCCTTAATTCGAGGATAATCCAGCAAAGCTAATTGGTAAACACCTCCCCATTGTAAACTATATGCTGCACGACAAATTTTTAAAATCATTTCTTCCTCCTTTTGATAATCCCTATAACAATTTCTATTAAATAGTAGCATTTAAACGTAATCGACTCAATAACTTAGTCAATTTTCGATCAAAAATAAGATTAAGATACCAAAAAAGCCTGGACTATACTTACCAGACTAACATACTGTTTATTAAAATGAATCAATCTTTTGTTACTACTAATTGCTTACGATTATTAAAGAAAATTTTATAAGCCAAATAAGTAGCTACAAAAGAAGCTATCGAAGTCGTTGCTAATAGCATAAACGTCACCATCATTTGGTATTTAACCGCTTGGATAGGTGAAGTTCCAGCAAGAATTAACCCTGTCATCATCCCTGGCAAAGATACAATCCCAAGTGTTTTAGCTGAATCAATTGTAGGTACCATACCGGTTTTGATAACATCACGAATAATATCAATCGAAGCTGGCAAAATATCTGCTCCTAAAGCTAATTTTGTCTCCACTTCCTCTTGTTTACTTCTAAATTCGGACAATAATTGTTTATAGCACAAACCGATTGCTACCATAGAATTACTAATAATCATACCACCTACAGGAATCATTTGATTCGGAACAAATTTTAAAATTCCTGAAAAAATCAAGACAGATAAAGTGATTATAGTCCCTGACCCAATAGCTATAAATGAAATAACAAACCCTTTATTAATCCCTTTACCACGCTTAGCTGCGTTATAAGAAGCATTAATAATCATGAATAGCATTAAAAGAGCTGTGAAAATAGGATTTTGATAACCAAATATATAGTCTAGCAAAAACCCCACTGCTAATAATTGAATCACTGCTCGGATAGCGCTAATAATCACTTCTTTTTCTAGGTTTAACTTTTGCCAGTAAGAAAAAAAATAAAGTAATCAAAACTAATGATGATGCCATTAGTAATGACATTAAAGAAATAGAATTTGCACCGCTCATTTTATAACCTCCATTGCTTCAATACTACCATTGACAACTTTTAAGACTTTATTGGCAAATCGACGACTCTGCTCCTCATCATGCGTAATCCACAAAATCGTTATTCCTTTGTCATGTAATGATTTAATAACCTTTTCAACAATAACTTTATTATGATTGTCTAAAGCCGAAGTAACTTCATCTAAGAGTAAAACTTTAGGTTCAAACAATAATTGCCTAATCAGAGCAATACGTTGCTTTTCTCCTCCTGATAGTTTTTTGACATCCTGTTTCAGGTAAGACTGGTCCATTTCAAAACGTTGAAATAAATCATCAACGCGTCTATAATCTACTTTTTCGTGTCGAATGTGGTAAGGAAAACTAATATTGTCTTCCACTGTATTACCAAATAAATGTGGCGTTTGAAAACAGTAAGAAATCATTTTTCGACTTTCAATCGGTTCTAATTGGTTCAAATCTTTTCCATCAAAGAAAATATGACCTGCAGTAGGACTCATTAAACCACTGGCCAATTTTAAAACAGTACTCTTACCACTTCCAGATGGTCCTACAATAGAAACAAAATCACCTTCATCAATTGCAAAGTTGATATCATTTAAAACCAACTTATCATCCGTTTTAAAATCAACGTGTTTAAAGGTTAAATAGGACATTGTTAAGCTCCTTTACTTCTTATTTATAATCATTATAATTAAGTCTAACATAAAAATCAAAAAAAAGCTCTTTAGAATAATTCTAAATTAATAAGTAAACTTATTTTACCTCTTATTAAAAATTTTCTGATAAAATAGGCTTTGTAAGAGGCCTTATAAACAAGATAGTTATCATCCAAGTCTCTGCACTTTAGTTGATCAATAAAGGAGACTCCTATGTTTTTAATCGATTTTATTTTACATATTGATACTCATATCTATGCTATGGCTAACACTGTTGGTAATTGGACCTATCTATTGCTCTTCCTCGTTATTTTCGTTGAAACTGGGGCTGTCATCTTTCCATTTTTACCAGGTGATAGTTTATTATTTGCTGCTGGAGCCCTTGCTGCAAATCCAAAAATGTCCTTCAATATTGTAACTTTCCTTATTATTTTCTTTATTGCAGCATTTATTGGTGATAGTTGCAATTTCTTGATTGGTCGTACATTTGGTTACCGTTTTATCAAACATCCTTTCTTTCGTCGCTTCATTAAAGAAAAAAATATTCGAGATGCTGAGCTTTATTTTGAGAAAAAAGGTACTGCTGCCATCATTTTAGGGCGCTATATCCCTATTATCAGAACCTTTGTTCCTTTTGTAGCAGGTATTAGTCAGCTCCCTCCAAAAGTATTTATCAAACGCGCCTTCATTGCAGCATTATCTTGGTCAGTTATTGCAACAGGTTCTGGTTTTCTCTTTGGTAATATTCCTTTTGTGAAGCAGCACTTCTCGCTTATTATCTTGGGAATTGTATTTGTTACCTTAATTCCTGTCCTTATTTCTGGTGTCAAATCATATCGGAACACTAAGTAATGTATCCAAAAATTTCTATTTAACACTATTAATCACTAAGAATGACAACAAAAAAAGAGCAATTAGTTGCTCTTTTATTAATTTAGTGTTATTTCTCCTGTTGCATAATCCATAGTGTATGATGCTTGTGTGTTTGGAATAGCAACATTAAATTCTAATGTGCCATCTTGTGATTTAGCTTCTAGGTGCATTGCAAATGGAACTAAATCAGTATCATTACGGTACAATGGAGTTACACGGTAACGAACACGTTTGTTTTGGTCAACCGCCTTACGAACTAAGCTTTCATAATAATTTTGTCCACGATTGATTTTTTGATTTGATTGGTTGGAATGAGCTGTTTGTGTGACAACATTTTGAGGATTTGACACGGAAGCATCCCAACCTTTGAAATTTCCAGCTAAAGCATAGGCAATTAAATGCCCCTTGTCGACTGCATGCCCATAATGGTCATTAGTAGCTACTTGATGCCAACCTAATGGTTTCCAATTTGCATCGGGAAGAGTGGTATCTCTGCGATTTTGATATTGACGAATGGTTCTATCAAGCATTGCATTAGCAGTTGATGGTCTTTGTTGATTGTCAATTGTATTTTGAACATACGCTTTAACATTGACATCAGCATTTAAATTTGTTTGATTATTATTTAATTCATAAATACCATTAACATATTGAAATGGTAGGTTACCAATAGCATTTTTTAAATTATTTTGAAATTCCTGGCTCGTATCAACAGATGAATTGACATCAGCATGTACTATCGGTGTTACGTTTTGCGGCTGCGTTGGAAGACCAAAGGTCATTACCCCCAACATACCTAATGTAGCAATTACGGTTATAAACAGTTTATGTAATCTTTTCATAAGCTTTACCTCTTTCTAATTACATTAAACAAGCGTCTACCATATTGATATCCGTTTTAGCTAATTGCTCTCCTTTTGTCACAACCATATCATATGCCTATTATTTAAGCATGTCAATCATTTATTTAATCTTATCTTAATTTAATATTACTTTAAATTTAATTTACTCGTTAAATTAGAAATTCTGCAAATAATAGCTTTGTTCATCCCCTAACTTAAATCAAAATTTATGCTATGATAGTGGTAAGGAGGCTTGTTCTGTGAAAAAAACAATTGGTATTATAGGTATGGGAGTTAGTGGTTTAGCTGTTCTACTAGCACTTTCTCGTAAAAAAGAGAAAGAGTTAAAACAGTTAGCTATTTTTTGTTTTGATGATACTGTCCACTTTGGACGAGGAATTCCTTTTCAAGAAGACGTTGACTCAGCTTTAATCAATTCCCCAATCAACGATATTTCATTTGATTATCGCCATATGTCTGACTTCATGGATTGGTTAGAAGAAAATTACTATGACACAAATCTAACCTATGTATCAAGGACACTTTACGGACAATACCTTTCAGAAAGAACTAAATTACTTTTAGATAAACTCCCTGTCACGGTTATTAAAACAAGAGTGGATAAACTAAACTATTTATCAGATAAGCAACAATGGCAAGTCTATATTCAAGATAAGCTTTTTCCTGTCACATTTGATGAATTACATTTAGCTTGTGGTGCTCTGCCTGTTATAGACCCTTATCATTTGGAAGGGAAGACTGATTATATCAAAGACCCTTATCCTATCAAACACTTGGCTCAGGAAAATTGGAAGGGAAAAACAGTTGCTATCATCGGGACTGGTCTAGCTGCAATTGATGTTATAAAATGGTTGCTACTCAATACACAATCTTCTGTTAAAGCATTTTCAAGAACCAACTACTTCCCTAGCGTCCGTATTGTTAATGATTTACCACTTACTTGGCACTTTTTTACCAATGATAACCTTAAAGCATTTCTATCACATCCTTCAAAAACCTTCACTATTGCCGATTTTAATGATTTGATGTCTGGTGAATTGGAGCATCTTGGCTTTAAAAACTGGAAAAATACAACAGAAACCTTTTTATCCCCAGGAATTGATGGTCTCAAGCGAGCCTTTAAGTACCCTAAGCAACTCTATCTATTACAACAACTAGCTTCACGAATCACTGTCTGGTTAACTGACCTTTGGCCACTCATGTCATTATCAGATAAGAAAGAGTATAAAGCACTATATGGAAAAGCGATTATTAACTTGCGAAATCCTATGCCTGATGAATCTGCTAAAGTAATTTTGAAAGCTGCACAAAAAGGGACTTTTTCCCTGATCAATAACGTCAAGACAATTGCAAAAAATGACGAAGGATTTTCAATAGAAAAAGAAAAACAAAATCATATATCTGTCGATCGCGTCATTAATGCTACTGGTTACCAGTTAAATACTAAAAACTGGACAAAAGCCAATCCACTCCTAAAATCGCTCATCAATCAAGAATTTTGTCAAATTGACGATCAAGGAGGGATTACTATTTTAACTGAAAATGCACAAGTTTTGTCTCCAAAATATGGTCCAATGCCAGGTTTATATGCGCATGGTGCACTGGTTAATGGTGTCGTTTATCAGAATAACTCTACAATTAAAATTCAACAAATGGCAGAGCGAGCCTTTTCTGATAATAAATAACCATTTCTAAAAAATACCTCCTCTTTTATTATTTAAGAAAGGGAGGTATTTTTTTATTATAAATTCCTTTGTTGTAATATAGACTGTGCTATACTTTCTTTTGATAATTCTTTTAAGTTATCTCCTGTCAATTGTAAAGCAGTATCAGCCATATGAGCGATTTCTCTACTATGTGTCACCATAATAACACATCGTTTTTCCTTATGCGCAAAATCTTTAAGACGCATCGTAATATCACGTGCAATGTCAAAATCTAAATTCCCCGTAGGTTCATCAAGTAAAATAGCTGGTGTTCCTGCAACCAAAGCCCTCGCAATAGCTACACGTTGTTGTTGCCCTCCTGATAATCTCAAGATATTTCGCGTTAACATATCTTCTTTTAAACCTAAATCCAACAATAATTGTTTATCTGCAGTAGGTTTTACCAACTGAACATTTTCCAATGGGGTTAGATAGTCTAAAAGGTTATAATTTTGAAAGACCAAAGCTATATTCTTTTTGCGATGCTGAGCATAACCTGCTTCTTTAATATCTTTTTTGTTAAATAATACTTGTCCCTCAGTGGGCGAATCAAGACCTGCCATCAAGGATAGAAGGGTTGTTTTACCTGAATCAGAATTCCCTAATATAGTATAAAATACCCCTGACTGAAAACTATAATTGATATTTTCTAATGTTTTATTGTCGTTCCCCTTATAACGATAAGCAATATTTTTTAATTCGAACATAGATTTCCCTTTCTTGAGCTATGTATTCAATAGCAGAGCATATTCATTTTAACCGTTAATATAGATGTCACTATTGGTCGGTATACTTATGGCACTTTAGGACAGTTTTGATAAGATTTCCCTTGGTTTGTAGCGAGCAATAATTAAACTAGTAGTAATAATAGCAAATAAGACGATTGCTAAACCAACTAGAATTACTAACCAGACTTCCTCAGGCTTCACTTGTACATTTCGTTTGCATAAACATATCTGTATCACTATCAGACCCAAGCTGCATATTCCCAAACCCTTTCATAAAGTCTGCTCTGACAGTTCTAGAGGCCTGATACACTAAGGAGTCTGCTAATTTTTGACCAATAAATTGACTGATAAGTACTGATAAAGCAAAGGCTGGAATAGCAATCATTAGTACTTCTACTGCGTACTGACAATGATAATTGCTTTAGACTTACCAATAGCTAATAAAATACCTGTCTCATGGGTTCTACCACCAATCCAGAATAGCAGAGCCATCATCACTAGAATAATAGATACTACTAACATGCCGCCTTGTAGAGAAGTAATTAATTGATTCAAGACATCTATACTTTTTGCATAACTTGTTAGCAAGGTTGCTGTAATTGTCAGTTGGTATTTATTCCAATCAATAGGATTGTTTTTTGATAAAACTTTTAAGAGTTTCTATATCAGCATTCTTTTTAGGATATACAGTTGTTTGGCGATAAAAGGCCTTACCTTTAGAATAGCCGTATAAATCCTTAATCAATTGCGTATCTGAAAAGGCTGTATTTTCTAGCATCTCATAAGGGTAATTTGATTTTTGTACCGTTTTACCTTTATATATGCCAACAATAGTTGCTTCAACTAATGTTTTATCCTTACTGTTTCTAACGGGGTCTTTTGAAAACATTAACTTATCGCCAACTTTAAGATGATTTGTCTTCGCAAAAGCCTGATGAACAATTATAACTCGCTGATCTTTCGGCGTGATATGTCGCCCTCCCTTAAGAGAAATCATCCCCGCTGTGTATTTAGGATCTGTATCGGAGTAACTATTACCATGAACTTGTAAAACTTGTTCTTTATATTGTTCTTTATCATTTGGTCGTGTAACCATTTTTTCCGAGGTTAGTCCAGCATAAGCCATCAAATTATTATTAACGCGCTTAACATTTAGATTACTTGCTATGTTAACTATTGCTTTTTCAGGGATTTCTCCAGATCCGTAACCATCACCAACAAGGTCAGTACTATCCGATGAAATATGCAAAATTGATCCAGTTTGCCTTGAAAATGTCTTCTTAGCAGTAAGACCAGCATTTTTTACCGCAATACCGCTAATTAATGTAGAAGCAACTAGCCATAAACATACGAATAAAGTGATACTCTTACGCTTTTTACGGCTAACATATAAAAAGGAACGTTTAAATAAATTCATATTAACCTCCTATGACATTCGTGACAATATTTGCTTTGGTTGTAGTTTAAGAATAGAATAACTAGATAATACAACTGCAAATAAGCAAATTAAAGCACCCTGAGCATAGAGTCTAAAGACATCCATTACTCCAACAGAAACAGCGAGGTTATCAATTCTATCAATAATTAGACTACTATTTTGTACAATTTGTGAACTCACACCACCATTAACTTGTGATAAAAGGCCAGCTGCAAATGTTTTTCCAAGAAAGACACCACCAATAATAGATAGTGTGAAGGCAGCACCTGCTACTAACAGTACTTCTATCAGATAATGACCTATGATTTCAAACTTAGTTTTTCCGATAGCGAGTAAAATTCCCGTCTCTTTAATGCGGTTATTAATCCAAAATGTTAGCATGACAACTAATATTGCCATCGCCACGAGACTAACAATAAGAATGATTCGTCCCACTAGACGATGCAATGTCTCGATATTACGATAAGAATCTCCATAAAACTCTTTAGCTGTTTGAACATCTAATTTCCCGAAATCAAGCGGCCATTGTTTGATGTTTTGGATAACTGTATCCACTAAACGTTTATCACTTAAGCGCACTGCAACCGTCTGATAACCTTTTTGTTTACTAATCTTCCTAACCAATGTTGCCTGAGCAATCAATGTATTATCAATATTGGGATTAAAAGTATTTTTAGACTTAGCACTATTCGCATCATAAATTCCTGCAATAGTAACATTTTCTTTGCCTAATCTCAATTTGTTACCCACACTTAAATGATTCTTTTGTGCTAATTTCAATGAAACTAGTACTTGTTTTGTATTATCGGCCGCTAAATGGCTTCCTTTCTTTAAGACCAATGCTTTTGTCTGAAAAGCTCGTAAATCTTCTGTACTTTGATAACCTGCTAATGTAACTTGATTCTCTTCTTTAGAAGAGTTATATGGTGATACAGATTTTAAACGGCTACCAACATCAATGCTTAAACTTGCCTCTACTGACTCAACCATTTTTGCTTTTTTCAAAGCTTCGTATGCTTGTTCAGGCCAATAAGCCTTTTCTTTGGAGGTTAAATAAATGCTTTTCCCTTGTTTTGTTAGGATATTTTTTTCCAAAGAATGCTGAATACTCATCAGACTGATTAAACATGTGCCTATAGTTAGAAAAACTAAGAACAAGGTTACTGTTTTCATTTTTTGACGTTTCAAATAAGCTAAACTTAATGTCCATAGGTTCACTATTTTCCCTCCTTTTTCTATCTTAATAATCTCTAGAATAACGATAGAAGTCGTTAGATATTCTCTATCGACTTCTACGTTATCTATCAATTAGTGATTTTATAGCACTGTTTCTAAAAACAATTATTTCTCAAATGTTTTCATAAATTGGTTAGTATAATCAATTACTTCTTTAAGGTTAGTATCATAAATTTGGTGAGTTCCGTCTAGTGTATGAATAGAGACTTCTTTTGGATCTTCTGATAACTCCTTATGTTGCTCTTGCCAACTGCCTTTAATTGGTATATCTAAACTACGTAATTGAAGCCCTAAGTCACTTTCACGTGCTAATAAATACATAGCAGGAATTCCCTTTGGAATCTTATAGTTGGCACTTTCGTTAATCATATTAGAAGAATTCTTCGCTTCTTCTTTCATATTAGAATTATTAAGTATCTTATGTCCAATAGCAAAAAATTGTGCATTAATATCGTCGGATACTTTAGGAATTTTAGGTAATTCTTTTAACACTGGAGCAGCGAAATCAACTTGCTTACCACCTTCCATACCCGGCGTTGATGTATCTAAACCTATTAATCCTAGCACTTCCTTTGGATAAGTACTGATGTATTTAAGGGCATAAACACCACCAATTGAATGAGAGGCAATTACATATTTTCCGGTAATACCAACTTTTTGTAAAGCTTCGTGGATATCTGAGGTAATATTAGCTAGATTTCGTGGTTGGTCAATGACATCACTTAAACCTGAACCAAATGGCTCAACTACCACAACCTTATGAGTTTTACTTAAATTACTAATCAAATTATGGTACTGATGTTTGGCAGTCACCGTCCCTTGACCAGGAATAAAGACAATTGGTACTTTACCTTCTCCAACAGTATAGACATTCATCTTCTTGCCTTTGACTTCAACCTTTTGACCATATTCTTTGATAGGTGTTTTGATATATTTTTGATATTGTTTGTTACTAATAAAGCTCTCTGTGCCTTTATTATATTTTTCAAGTTCTTTCGTTAACTTCATTCGCTTGGCTGCTGTTGCCTTGTCTTCCTTCGAATTTGCAGTTACGTTTTCTTGCTTAGGATCCTCAGTTTTAGTTTTTTGATTATCTTTATTGGTAGAACATCCAACGCAAAGCATTAAAGTCAGGGCGATGGTTGATAATGTCGTTATTTTATTCATCTTTTCTCCTTAGTAAAATAATTGGGGGGAATAATTATTTTTTATGCGATTGAATCCACTCGTCAATAGCCTTCGCCATATGTTTATATTGCGTATGATAAATCAAGTGGCTAGCATCTAGTGTCTCAACAGAAACGTCTTTTGGATCTTCAGATAAGTCAATATGTTGTTGTTCCCAGCTTTTAAGCTTAGGGAATATTTTTTTACGCATTTTTATATCTTCTGCTGACTCATTAGCTAAGAAATACTTAGCTGGCATACCTTTAGGGAACTTAACTTTTTCCATTTTATGAAGATTGTCACTAACACGCCTATCTTCATCGCGCTCTGTTTTATTACCTGATTTTTTAGCACCGATTGATAAGTATTGTTCATTGGTTTTCTTATCAACTTCTGGAATGGATTCTGCCCATTTTAAGGTTGAAGCTGAAGATTCTCCAGTTGTGCCATCACCTTCCATATTTGGTGTGCTTGTATCCATGCCAATGAAACCTTTGACATCGTTAGAATATGTCTTAGCATAATTTAGACCGTATATGCCACCTAACGAGTGAGCCATAAGATAGAAATTTTTGACACCGACTTTTTCAAGAGCTGTATGAATCTCTTTGGTAATATTTTCAATCGTACGTGGCTTATCTGTCATATCACTAAGCCCATAACCGAGCGGTTCAACCGTATAAATTTTATATTTTTTCCCTAATCTATCAAGCAAGTTTTTGTAAGCATAACGTGGTGAAATTTCAGCTTGACCAGGGAAGACTACTAGCGGAATTTTCCCTTGACCCATTGTATATATGTTCATTTTTTTACCGTCACCGACATCAATTTTTTGTCCGTAATCTTCAATTGGTTTCGCTTTATATTTAGTTAGGTCAATAGCACCTTTAGCAATCATAGCTTTTTCTGCTTCTCTCTCTTGTTTTTGCTTAGCGATTGACTTTTCTTGCTTAGGCTGCTCAGTTTTAGTTTTTTGATTATCTTTATTGGCAGAACATCCAACGCAAAGCATCAAAGCGAGGGCAACGGTTGATAATTTCGTTATTTTATTCATTTTTTCTCCTTGACTTAGGTATTTCATTCAACGATTACTTTTGATGGGATTGGATAAATCCATCAATAGCTTTAGCCATATGTTCATATTGTGTTTGGAAAATATTGTGACTACCTTTAAGAATTTCAACGGAAGCATCTTTTGGATCTTCAGATAAATCAATATGCTGCTGATCCCAATTTTTCAAACCTTTAAAATCTGCTTGACGTAGCTTGATTCCCTCCACAGATTGATCAGCAAGAAAATACTTAGTTGGCATCCCTTTAGGGAATTTTACATTCTTCAATTTACCAAGATTATCACCTAAGCGCTCATCTTCATCTCGTTGAGACTTATTGCCGTTAATTTTTTTCGCAATTGACAGATACTGTTCGTTAGTCTTATCATCAACATCTGGTAATTTCATTGCCCATTTAGCACTTTCAGGGTCATACTTTGTTTTTTGTTCCCCTTCCATCCAAGGTGTACTGGTATCCATACCAATAAATCCTCTGACTTCTTCTGGATAATTTTTAGCATAATTTAAAGAATACATACCGCCAAGTGAGTGAGCTGCAAGGTAGAAATTTTTAACTCCAATTTTATTTAAGCCTGTGTGAATTTCTTTTGTAATGTTTTCTAGCGTACGTGGTTTAGTAGGAATATCACTGAGACCATAGCCTAATGGTTCTACTGTATAAATTTTATATTTTTTACTTAACCGCTCAATTAAATTCTTATAAGCATAGCGTGGCGAAATCTCAGCTTGACCAGGAATAAAAACAATTGGAATTTTTCCCTGACCAGTTTCATAAATGTTCATTTTCTTGCCATCACCAACATCGATTTTTTTACCATGATCTTTGACCGGTTTTGCCTTATATTTTGTCAAATCAACAGCGCCTTGGGGATGCATCTCTTGATCAGCAGCTTCTTTGTTTTTGGGTTCTTCTTTTTGCTTATCTGTGAGTTTAGTTTGTTTAGGATGATGAGACTGTGTTTTAGATGTAGACGTGTTTGATGCAGCACACGCCGTACAAAGTAGTAGGCTTAAAGCAACAGTTGATAGCTTTGTTATATTCTTCATGCATTCTCCTTATTGTCTGGAAAACATAGCTTTACCAAAGTGTCAAACGTTTTTCTGGTTTTAGATACATTGAATCGCCTTTTTTAACACCAAAGGCATCATAAAATTCTTGGAAATTACGTACTGGGATGTTAGCTCTCAATTCATATGGTGCATGAACATCTGACTGAATTGAGGACTTACTTTGTTCTTTGGTTGCTTTTTGACGCCAAATACTTGCCCATGATTCAAAAAATTCTTTATAGTTTGGATTTTTTCAGTCTTAAGAGCTTCTAGAGATGCCATAACACCACCATTATCTGCAATATTTTCTGCTAAAGTTAATTTACCATCAACTTTACCGCCATCTGCTTTAAGGCCATCCCATTGGTCAATCATAGCTTGTGTTTTTTTCTTATAATGTTTTAAATCTTCTTTAGTCCACCAATCGTGAAGATTCCCTTTCTCGTCATATTTCATACCATTAATATCAAATGAGTGTGAAATTTCATGACCAATAATTGCTCCGATAGCTCCATAATTTTGACTAACTGTTTTAGTTTTATCGTAGAGTGGTGATTGAAAAATCGCTGCTGGAAAGACTATGGAATTGGTATTAGGATCATTATAAGCATTTACAGCATTGGCACTCATTTGCCAATGTTCACGTTGATTAGACTGGTTAAATTCTTCAAATGTTTTCTTGTTCGATAATTTTCTGTAGTTATCATTGTTTTCAAAGAAGCTTGCTTTACTATCAAATTGGTACTGACGATAAAGATCAGGATAATCTTCTGGATAGCCAATCATTAATCTCATGTTATCAAGTTTCTTAATGGCCATTGCTTTTGTATTTTCTGATAACCAAGTGTTGTTTTTTAACCGTGTTTTATAGACATTAATGATTTTCTTAGCCATATGTTCGACGTCTTTTTTAGCTGCCTCACCAAAATATTTCTTACCATAATAATCACCCAAAATATGGCCAAAAGTATATTCTAATTGGGTGTAAGCATTTTTTCTTTCGATTCAATCTGAGTCAAACCAGACGCAACATTCTTAAAAGCACTCGCTGCTTGACGATTTTGTTCTCCTAGAAAATCTGATTGATCAACTAGCATAGAAATCATCATCCATGCTTTCATATTGGCTAATTGTTTACTATTTATAACATCATTAACCTGTTTAAAATAAGTTTTATCTTCTACATTGACTGCCTTATTCGTTGGCCCAACTAGTTTTTCAATCAATTCTTTAAAGTCAAATTCCTTGGCGTAATTGTGAACCGTTTCCATACTTTCAGGGTTATATCGCCCCGCAGCTGTCTCACTTTCAGCTGTGATTTTACTTTGATCAACTTGCGTTTTTTCTGATAAGAGTCTATCAAATGCTATAGCTTGTTTAACTAGTTTTCTATCTTCAATGTTACTTTTTCCAGCTTGTTTAAGCAAAGCCATTGCTGAAGTACGGTAAGCTGATAATTTAGCCTCACCTTCTTTATTGCCCTTCTTATATTGGTCAGGTGATTCAAGTAATGCGGGTGCTTGACGAAGCACCAATTGCTTTTGGCTATTATCTCGAGCATTGGTTTCCACAGTCAAACCAAATGGTAAAACAAAACCACTCATCACAAAATCATGGGCCAAACTTTGAAAGTCTTTCATTGAAGAGACTGCTTCAAGTTTTTGTAAAACTGGTTTTAGAGGTTTGAGACCATTTTTATCTCTTGTTTTAAAGTCCATACCTTGTTTATAGTATGCAACCATTTTTTTCTGTTCATCATTGGTTGTTTCAATCTTTCCTGAGGCCATTTTAGCCATATCAGACACTAACAGTTGCTTTAATTTATCCTCAATTTCTGAAAAACTATTAACACTAATCTGCCCTTGTTTGAGTTTTGTATTGGCTAGCCAATTATCATTGACAGCCCTGTAGAGATTTTCTCTCGGACTGACATTATTTGCTTTCTTCTCACTGGCAGATACTGCATGTAACATAGCAATATCTTTAACCACATATCCTGATATAAGACAAGCTGTTAAAGTAAGAACACTCATGGATTTTAAATAGGATTTTCTTTGCATAAATGACACCTCTCTTTCTTATTCACTTTTAGTATAGCAAGTAGGGTGTTAAATTCTTGTTAAGAATTCACTTTTTTACACTTATACAAAAAAGTAGTAGCTAATGAGCTACTACTTTTGATTTAAGAGATAAAACCTTTTATCCATCACAATTAATGTTGCTAAATAGATTTTATTTTATCATTAATATTTGCTTTTAAACTTTTTAGCTAAACTAAATAATACACTCAGCATAACGATAGCCATTCCAGTGATATAATAACCACGTTTGCTGTCACCAGTGGATGGCAATGTATTTTTAATTTGTTTTTCAACATGTGTCTGATGTGAAGTTATCTGTTTATTGTCTGTTCTAGCCATATGAACTGCGGAAACTGTCTTAGTCTTTGGTAAATCAGACGCTTTAACTGTAGTATCAGTTTGATGAACGTTATTAACCTTGTAGCCTTCTTCAACTATAGGTGCTTCTTGGGTTTTATGTCCCTCTTCAGCTTTACGTGCTTCTTCGACTTTATGTGCTTCTTCAGCTTTACGTACTTCTTCAGCTTTATGTGCTTCTTCAGCTTTACGTGCTTCTTCAGCTTTACGTGCTTCGTCAGCTTTATGTGCTTCTTCAGCTTTACGAATAGCTTCTAAGTCAACTACTTTAATCGGAACATCAACTTTATCAACACCACCATTTACATAATGAATCGATACTTTAGCGTTTGTTAACATTCCTGATTCATTTGTGTTTGGAGCTTCGTCGATTGTTAATGTATAAGCTCCTGCCATTTCTGGAACAACTAAGTGCTTCATCAACATATCCACAGTTACTTTAGCTCCTTTGTCAGCTGTCATTTGGCTTGCTTTAACATCAAAACGGTTTCTATAGATATGAAGGGTCTCATTACGACGATAATTTGATAAGTCAACAGCAGATAACTTAATAATATTATCTCCAAATTCTAGTGGTACTGTCATATCTTTAGTGATTTCTACACCATTTCTAAAACTATAAAGACCGGTTTTATCAACAGATTCAAGTAATGAATCATCTTGATATAATTTTAGTTTTAGAGAGTCATCTTTGGCAACGATGTGGATAAGAGCAGTATCAGAAGTCAAATCACGTTTAGCAACTGCTGTGTTAAGCTCTGGAACTGATTGGTCAAAGAACATGCGACGAACAATACTTGCTTTCTCTCCTGCTTCTGTTACCACTTCAACCCTAATCCAAGTGTTAAAACGACTAAGTGGTAATTTAGCCCGGAACTCATATTGTTTACCGGCATAAAGTACTCTACGTCCACTCATTAATGGTTTTGTTCGATTAGTCAAGTCTTTACCTTGAATAATAACAGGGGTTCCTAGCATGTCTCCATTTTCATTCACCATTTTGACTTCAACATGCTTGCTTTTATCACCATCCTTGATGTGACCGATAATACCAGATGCTGTGATTTCCTTACCATTTAGAGTTGCCTCACTAGCAGTTTCCAATAAGGCAGGAGTTAAGAGAAATACTGATGGGTATTTATGTTCACTAACAGGATCATCTTGTGGTCCAGCAACTGCAAACTGTCTCATCATCATATTTTCAGTAAGAGCACTCGCTCCTTTAACAGCATTAAAATTAAGTTTAGTATCTGCAGTGAGATTAATTCGAAGGACTAGACTGTCACTTGTTTCGTAATACGCTGAATCTTTTTGCATAGTAAGTAGCATATCCCTCATATGCTTATTTTTAGATAATCTAGGACTTAAAGGAAGTTGTTGAACTTTCTTACTTACACTACCCGTCTCCATAATCAAACTTTTAACATTTAATGAATTTTCTGTTTTATGTAATACAAATGTTGTCCATCCTTTAGTTAAAGGTAACTCACTACCTTTACCAACTTCTTTTCCATTCACAGTAACCTTACTATAATGTGACCAGTCAATATTAGCAAAGGTTACTTTTGCTGTATTTTCATTGGCTTGAGTTGAATGACTGAGCTGTTCACCTTTTTTAGTCATATCTTCTTTCTGATGACTATATGGATCTTCTTGCCCTTTATAAACAACTTTAAGACTTGCACCACTGGTTAATTTAAATTTAAGGTTAATTGCATCTTTATAAATATAGTATCCATCTATCTGACTTTCAGTTAAACCAAAACTAGAGTCAAATTTTTTCAATTCATTTGGAACACCATTTTGGATAAGGTATATTTTTTTAATAATTGAAGCTGGGTCTTGAGATTGTTTGAAAAACATATCTAATTCAACTGTTCCAGTTTTTGCAATAAGTTGTCCCTTAAATTCAGAATCCTTTCGTCCAAGTCGAATAGTTTTAAACTTACTCATGTCCATATCGTTTATATCCAAAGAAACATCTTTTTGTTCAACCAATTCTGGCATCTTTCCATCTTTGAAAGTGGTCATGATTTCTGAACTTGAGTTAATGTTATTAATAGTAAACTCTAGACGACGATTTGTCGGGTTGTATTTTAATTGGTAAGTTTTGCTGAGATTAATGTCTTGTTCATCATTTTTCAAGATATTATCAACAGTTTTAACCTCATTCAAACGACGAACAGATAAACTATCAATATGTCTGACATCATTTGGTAATTCAATACCAATCTTAACAGATTTATCTTTAAGCGCTATACGAGAAGTTTCTTGCAATTTATCGTTAACATAAATCTTACCACCCTTGTCTTTAATAGCAGCAAAGCTTGAAAATACAATGGCATGGTAATCTACTGTTTCACCAGTAGCTAATTGCTCAAAAGTAGTATTGCTCAAATAGTCAACCGCTGTGATATTGACATATTTTGTATCTGCAAAATAATCTGTTGTGATAGTAATTTCTTTATTGCGATTATTATTACGATAAATTTTAAGACTAGTGTCATCAAATTGATTAGCTGACAAAGCATTTCTAGGAATGACTAATTTGCCATCAGATTCGACTTGTAATATTTTGCCATTTACTTTGCTAGCTAAAATAGGGTCATCAACAAAGCTAAGTTGAAGAGACTTAGCATATTTAATTGCTCCTGATTTATCTTCAATAGCGTCTTTTTTACTATCCTTTGGTGCTTCATCCGGCGGCGTGTTTAAATCTGGGAAACCTGGAGGAGTTGATAAACTATCTTTGGGTTTGCTTGGCTTAGTTCCCGGTGGGGTTGAATAATCAAAACTTCTCATTGAAGTTGGTGCTGGTAAATCAATTCCTGGTGGACGGTCTAATTTTGGTTTTTCAACTTTTTTATCTTCTTTTTTAAATCCTGGAGGTGTGATAAGGTCTAAATTATTATTGCCACCACCAACATACTTAACAGATTGAAGATAAACGTCTTTCAAACCAATGCCAGTATCCTGAACTTTGAAAGTAATTTTTTTCCAGCGATCTTCTAACTTCTCTACAGTAGTCTTATCTTTGGGACTTAAGTAAGGTTTATTGTTGTCCATTTTGATATAGTATTGATAAATTTGGACACCATCGCCACCGACACCTTTATTATTCAACTGTACTTTAATTTGATAAATGTATTGTTTATCCCCTTTTGCAATTTAATCTTTAATCTTACCATCCCAAATAGAATCTGGCATCATGGCAAAACTATTA